>Ga0209992_10001460_pt1 | contig 24862 bp, 21 predicted proteins | sample 2SBtaG_2_FD_182564 | JGI IMG/M metagenome (GOLD analysis project Ga0209992, IMG submission 182564) | Deep subsurface microbial communities from Kolumbo volcano to uncover new lineages of life (NeLLi) - 2SBTROV12_ACTIVE470 metaG (SPAdes)... | ecosystem: Environmental > Aquatic > Marine >... | reverse complement strand
GGGTATGTGGAGTAGATCCCAGGCCCCCACCTGTGACCCCCTGTGACCCCCCGAACCCCACCCCGGGAGCGAGGTTGGATGCAGCCGCGATGACGCGGCCCTCCCCCCACACCCGGAGTCTCCCGTGCGCATGTCCACCCAATCGCTGCTGGCCCCCCTGTTCCTGATCGCCGCCACCGCTTGCAAGAGCGACGCCCCCGAGGACACCACCACCGGCATCCTTCAGGATCACTCCACGTTCTCGGTCGCCGGCGAGCAGCTCACCATCGACGTGCTCACCACCTTCGAGCCGGACTCGTCGGCCTTCGACGAGACCCAGCTCTACCCGGTCGTGGAGTACTGGATGACGATCGACGACCCCAGCATCGCCTCCTTCGACGGGCAGGGCCGCGTGGGCTGGGAGCGCACGCTCTCGGCCACAGGTGACATCCTCGAAGAGCAGCTCACCCTGGCCTACGACTGCCACAAGACCGGCGAGACCCCCGTGACCCTCACCCGGAGGGCCACCTGGTTCGGCCCCGACCTGGAGGACACCCAGGCCGCCGACCTGCCCTGGACCGACACCGAGGACCTGGGCGAGCCGGTCATGGCCACCCTGAGCTGCAAGACCACCCAGGGCGACTACCTGGTGCTGTGGGACCTGGAGCTCGCTGTGGTCCGAGTGGACGAGGACGGCGCCATCACGACCCTCGCGGTCAAGGAGTGGCTCTCCGACCTCGACGTCTACCCCTACGTGACGTCGGTGATCACCATGGACGGCCAGGTCTTCATGACAGGCCAGGACGACTGGGACGGCTCACCGATGTTGCTCTCCACGACGGACGGGTCGTCCTTTGAGAACCTGGCCAGGGACCAGGAGGTGGACACCTGGCTCGGCGCGGCCGCGTATGGCGACGGCGCGCTGCTCGCCGGCGGCTACGACGGCGGCTGGACCTGGTCCGCAGGGACCTGGACGCGCTGGGCCGAGACCCCAATGAGCCCCGGCTACCCCCTGACCTGGGCGGACGACCGCTTCGTCTCCCTGGACGGGAGCTGGACCGAGGACAAGGGGCAGACCTGGACCTCCAGCGCAGCGCCGCCGGAGCTGGGGCACCCCAGCTACTCCTGCATCACGGCCGGCGACGGACGGGTCGTGATCGGCGACTCCGGGGGCACGGGCTGGTTCTCGGACGACGGGGGCGAGACGTGGCAGCAGGCCACCCTGGACGAGCACGCGGGGTGGGCGTTCAGCCGCTGCTACAACGGGACTTACGGCGAGGGGCGCTTCGTGATGGCCATGGACGGCACCGGCGGCAGCGCTGCCATCTTGACGAGCACCGATGGCAGTCACTGGGAGGCGGCGTCCGTGCCCGACGGCGTGGCCAACATCACCCACGTGGTGCACGTGCCCAGCGAGGGCTTCATGGCCGCCGGCGAGACGCTGCTGCGCTCGGCGGACGGCCTGACCTGGACCGAGGTGCCCCACGACCTGCCCTTCGTGGCCCAGTGGATCGCGCCCCTGGGCGGCTGATCCCCAGCGGCCCGGGATCCGCACGGGGTCCCGGGCTGCTCAGGTCAGGGCGGATTCCCTGGTCATTCTGGGGTCGAAGTGGTAGCGCCACACCAAACATGGACATGGGTAGGATCCATGTGTATCTTGCGCCATGTCCAGCAGCCGCATCCAGGTCGTCCTCGACCCCGCCGAACGAGAGGCCTTTCGGGCCCAGGCCCGACGGGAGCGGCTGTCGTTGTCCGCCTGGATGAAGGCCGCCGCCCGGGATCGACTCGCCGCCGCCCAAGAAGTCCCGTTCCCCTTCGACGCGGCCGGGCTCGACGCTTTCTTCGCGGACTGCGATGCCAGGCGCACGGGCCATGAGCTCGACTGGGAGGACGCCAAGCAGCTGGTCGCCGAGGGCCTGGCTTCAGGGCGCTCCGAGACGTGATCTTCGTCGACAGCAACGTGTGGATGTACGCGGTCGGACGGCCCCACCCGCATCGTCAGTCCGCCCGGGACTTCCTGCGACAGGTGGCAGCCGGAGAGGCTCCTCCTGCCGTGCTCTCTGCCGAAGTGCTCCAGGAGCTCGTGCACGTCTACCTGGCCACCCGTAGGCCCCAGGTGCTCGACGACGCTCTGTCCCTGATCGCCGCCTCTGGGGCCCAGGTGTGGCCCGTCGAGCCGACCGACGTCCTGCTCGCCCGAGAGCTGGCCCGGACCTGGCCCTCGCTCACCGCCAGGGACCTGCTCCACCTGGCGTGCTGCCAGCGCCGCGGCGTGCGACAGATCAAGACCTGGGACCGGGCCCTCGAGGCCGCCTTCCCCACCACCTCGCGCAGGGGTCCCGCGCCATAATGATCGACCCCCCCGGCACGGGAGCCACGATGGCCCGCCCCTCCCCCCTCCTCCTGGCGCTCCTCCTCCTCCCAGGCTGTCGCAACCTGGGCATCGACAACCCGGGCGACACCGGGGACTTCGTCACCGCCTGCGAAGAGCAGCTCTGGCACCCCGACGCCGACGGCGACAGCCACGGCAGCACCGCAGGCGCGGTGAGCCAGTGCGAAGAACCCACGGTGGGCGACTGGACCCTGGACAGCGGCGACTGCGACGACGCCGACGCCAACATCTACCCGGGGGCCTACGACTCCTGCGACGGCCGGGACACCGACTGCGACGGGGCCACCGACGAGGACGACTGGGTGACCTGGTACGCCGACCAGGACCAGGACGGCTTCGGCGATGCCAGCGAGACGACCCTCGCCTGCGACGCCGAGCCCGGCCAGGTCGACAACGGCGACGACTGGGACGACGACGACCCGACGGTCTACCCCGACGCCCCCGAGCTCTGCGACGGCCTGGACAACGACCAGGACGGCGAGATCGACGAAGCCGTGCCGGTCTGGTACCGCGACGTGGACGGCGACGGCGTGGGCGGGGACGTCTCCCTGGAGAACTGCGACCCACTCGAGGGCCACACGGCCGAGACCGGCGACTGCGACGACAACGACGCCGCGACGTACCCCGGTGCGCCCGAATTCTGCGATGGCGTGGACCGGGACTGCGACGACGCCATCGACGAGCAGGCCACCGACAGCGTCTACTGGCTCGCCGACAGCGACGGCGACGGCTGGGGCGACGACGACCTGGACCACGCCGAGCTGGCCTGCAGCCCCAGCAGCGGGCACACGGACCAGGGCGGCGACTGCGACGACGACGACGACGCGGTCCACCCCGCCGCCACCGAGGACTGCGACGACACAGACCAAGACTGCGACGGGTCGGTCGACGAAGACGCGAGGGACGCCAGCACCTGGTACGCCGACGCAGACGGGGACAGCTACGGCGACCCCGACGCGGCGACCCAGGCCTGTGACCAGCCCGCGAACACCGTGGCCGACGCCTCGGACTGCGACGACCGGGACGCCGCGGTGAACCCAGAGCTCATCTGGCACCAGGACGCCGACGGCGACGGCTTCGGCGACCCGGACGCGACCACCACCGGCTGCGAGGCCCCGGCCCAGCACGTGGACGAAGCGACGGACTGCGACGACACCCACGCCGGCACCCACCCCGGCGCCACCGAGACCTGCGACGGCGTGGACACGGACTGCGACGGCACGGTGGACGAGGACAGCACCGACGCCCCCACCTGGTACGGCGACGCCGACGGCGACGGCTACGGACTGCTGTCCGACGGGACCGCGGCCTGCGACGCGCCGTCGAACACCGTGGCCTGGAGCACGGACTGCGACGACGGCGACGCCAGCGTGTCCCCTGCCGCCGCCGAGCTCTGCGACGGGGTGGACAACGACTGCGACCACGTGGTCGACGAGGACGGCGCCGACGACGCCGGTACCTGGTACGCCGACGCCGACGGCGACGGTCTGGGCGACCCCTACAGCACGACCGCGGCCTGCGAGGTGCCGGCGTCCTACACCGACAACACCGACGACTGCGACGACGGCGACGCCTCCGTCGGCGCCGCGAGCACCTGGTACGCGGACAGCGACGGGGACGGCTACGGCGACGCGGGCAGCACGACCGACGCCTGCGACGCCCCCAGCGGCACCAGCGCAGACGCCACCGACTGCGACGACACCAGCCCCGACGTGTACCCGGGCGCGATGGCTCTCTGCGACGGCCAGGCCAACGACTGCGACACCGCAGGTTCGTGGAGCGAGAGCGACGAGGACGGCCTGGTCTCGCTCCAGGACACCAGCACCGGGCTGTGGACGGACTGGTCGGCCGACTTCGCGGCGGGCACCGCCGACAGCCCCGCCGCGCTCACCACCGCCTACTACACCGACCTGCGCATCTGTCCGGGCACCTACTACGTGAACCTGACGCTCTACCCCGACAGCTATGTGCACCAGTCGATCACCGGCACCGGGAGTGACCAGGTGGTCCTGGACGGCGGTGACAGCGACCGGGTCGTCTATTTCTACGACACCTACCCCGGCAGCTACATCACGCTGGAGGGGCTCACGCTGACCGGCGGTGCGTCGACCGGCAGCGGGGGCTGTGGCTACTTCTACTACGTGGCCGAGTTCAAAGGCACGGACCTGGTCTTCGAGGACTGCACGGCCGACGGCTACGCCGGCGGGCTCTACCTGTACTCGAGTGTGGCGAAGCTCGAAGACGTGGTCGTCCGCGACAACGTGGCCGAGAACTACGGCGGCGGCTTGGCCGGCTACGTGGGCACCGGCCAGATGGACCGGGTCACGGTCTCCGACAATGTCGCCACGTTCGGATTCGGCGGTGGCATCTACCTGGCCTCATCGAACACGACCTGGACCGACGCGGCCATCACCGGCAACGCCGCGCTATCCGCGTCGGCCTATGGCGGGGGCGCGTGCTTCTCCGGCGGCACGGTCGACCTGATCACCAGCGACGTGTCGGACAACACATCCGATGGCTACGGAGGGGGGATCTCGGTCCAGAGCTCCAGCACGTGGCTCAACCTGTCGGAGACCACGGTGAGCGGGAACCACGCCGACTACACCGGTCCTGGCATCTGGACCTACGGCGATGTGATCTGCGAGGGCTCTGCGAGCTCGGACGCCGGCATCACCGACAACACCAGTACCCACTACGACGACCACCAGGTCTACGTCTACTACGCAGGGGACTGGACGTCGGACACCTGTGACTACGCGGACAGCGACGGCGCCGACGGTGGGATCCGGACCTACTACGGGAGCCTGGCGTACGAGGCGGGGGACGACGCGTCGTTCGTGTGTGATGACACGAGCTGTGGGTAGGTCACTGGGCGCTACCGCGTGCTCAAGGTGAACGCGACCGGGTCGACCCCTGGACGCTCGACGCGGACCGTGCTGGGGACGGCACCGTCATCCAGCTCCAGCCACTCCGGACTCTGCACGGCCTGACCGTCGATCCAGACCTCTGCCGGCCAGGCCGAAGCCTCGCCCTGGACGTAGCAGATCTCGCGCGGGCGCTCTCCGGCCTGGGTCGACTCTGTCAGCCACGAGGACTCGACACAGTCCGCGGCTGACCCTCCTCGCTCGTCCTTCCACCAATGGGCGCCGGCGGGCTCGGCCAGGAGCAGCAGGGGGATGGCGAACAACTCGTCGCGCCAGGGCAGGCCCCCGCCGGTGCAGGAGGTGGCGGCGTCTGCCAGGGCCAGCGAGGAGTCCTCGCCGTCCAGGACCAGGGAGAGCCGGGCGCCACAGGGCTCTCCCGACGCCATCCGGACGGCCTCGAGTGCCAGACGGTCATCGCCTCGCACCACATCGAGCTGCCAGACCACCGCGTGACCGCCATCGGCACGGGCCTCGAGGGACAGGGCCACCGCCAGGGGCGTGCCGAGGCTCACCGCCGGGTGATCGACCTGGGTGTGCTCAGGGCCCGTCGGACCGGTGGCGCAAGCGGCGAGCAGGGCGGCGAGGAACAGCTGCATGAAGACCTCCACCGCGACCTTAGGGGGGTGGGGACCAGCGACGGCTCTCGGAATATTCCTGGGGGCACCCGCCGCTGGGGCGTCTCTACCCTGCCCGGGATGTCGACGTCCCCGGTCTCCCCCTTCGCGCAGCGCGTGCTCGCGCTCTCACGCCGCCCGGCCTGGACCGTGGCCGTGCACGCGCTGATCACCACCACGCTGTTCATCCTGGTCTGCGCCAGGCTCTACAGCGGCCTGGCGCCCACGCTGGAAGAGGTGCGGCACCCGAAGCCGGGCTTGGAGCCGCCCACCGCGATGGAGGTCCTGGACCAGGCCGTCGTCCTGCTGTTCGACAACTCCATGACCCACACGCTGGGCATCACATCGGCTCGCATCCAGGCCTACCTGAACATGCTCGACCTGTACCCGGGCGAAGAGGTGTTCATGCTCGAGGCCCGAGCGCCGGCCGGCATGGACCCCGTCGAGGAGCTGCAGGCACAACAAGGTCTGTCGAGCAGCTTGATGCTCCATGGGATCTCCCGGGTGCACTGGGCCGGAACCCTGCCGGGGGCACCGATCGGCCTGGCCAGCTCCCGGTCCGTCGACCCACGGGACCTGCAGGACTTCGCAGAGCGACTGGCGCTCGACCCGCTCGCCAGCACGGTCACGACCCGGGCCGAGCGCCGGGGCAGCTGGCTCTACTACCCCTTCCTGTCCGAAGAGATCGGCAACCGGGACACGTGGCGTCAGCGCCTGGACACGGGCCTGGCGGCGGCCGCGGCCCGGGTGTTGACCGAACAGGGGCAGCCGGTCTGCGAGGACCGCTCCCAACAAGGCTGCTGGACCGTGACGGTCATCGGGGTGCCGTCCACCCTGGGCGAGATGGTGCTGGCGATCGCGTTCGTGGCCGGGGTCAACCTGATGATCGCCAACCTGGTGATCGTGCTGGTCCTGTGGTGGCTCTTCCGCCACAAGCGGCTGGTGGTCCTGACCGTGGTCGCGGTCCTCCAGGGCCAGGCCCTGACGCTGTTGCCCTTCCTGTTGACCGGCCATCGGATGGATTGGTTGTCCAGCTCCGTGCTGACGGCGGTGATGCTCCTGGGCGTGGCCGGCGCCTGCCATCACGGCTGGGCGTACTTGGAGCGCCGGATGGACGGCGCCAGCATCGACGACGCCGTCGAGTGGGCTGTGTCCCACGTGATCGGCCCCCACCTGTTGACCGTCGTGACGAGCGTGATCGCCCTGAGCGCGCTGGCCAGCTCCTCGGTGCCGTCGATGGCGACCTATGGCCTGTTCACAGCGATCGGGATCTCCCTGTCCTTCGTGACTGCCGTGACGCTCTTGCCGGCCCTGCTGAAGCGCTACGACGTCCCGATCACCACGCCCCCGTCCGACGCGGTGGAGCGCACCCTGGTCTGGACGGCCACGTGGTGCTTCGACCACCCGGTGCGCACCCTCGCGGGGTCGGCCCTGGTCTTCGCCGTGGGCGTGGCCGGGACGGTGAAGCTGGTCGACGAGGGGCTGCTGGACAGCAACGTGGCCTACTACTTCGGGCCGGAGTCCGACGTGTCCCTGCGCCAGGAGGACGTGCAGCAGCGCTTCCCGCTGGTGCCCTACTACGTGCTCCTGGAGCTCCCCGAGCAGGGCACGCTGCGCTGGAACCAGCGGGAGATGCTGGTGCGCCTGTCGGCGTTCGAGCGGGACCTGCTGGCATCGAGCGCCTTCCCAGAGGCGAGTCCGGTCCGCGAGGTCGTGTCGCTGGTCGACATGGCCGGGTCCGGCTGCCTGGCCTTTGAGGACTGGCAGTGCACCGACGGCCTGCCGGCCCGCACGGAAGACGTGCTGGACCGCCAGGAGCTGCCCCTGCTGGGACTGCTGACCCCGGACCGGGACTTTGCGCCAGACCTGCACACCCGGCTGATGGTGCTGACCGACCCGGTCTGGACCCGAGGGGGCCCGGTCATCGAAGCCGAGGTCACCCGCCTGGCCCAGCGGCACTTCCCCGAAGCCACCGTCTCCATCGACGGCACCATCGCGGTCTGGTGGAGCATGGAGAACGTCACCCAGGCCGAGCTCTACAGTGGGCTCATCTGGGCGCTGAGCCTCATCGCACTCTTCCTGGGCACGGTCTTCGCGCTGGTCCGGCCGAGCCTGCTTCCGCTGCTGATCCTGCCCAACCTGCCGCCGATCCCGATCGCGCTGGGTGTGTTCGGCTGGCTCGGCGATCCGATCTCAACGCCGACCCTGGTCGCGGTCATTCTAAGTATTGGACTAATCGTGGATGATTCCACGTTCGCCATCGGCCACCTGTCCCAGCACCTGCGGGCCGGGCGCTCTCGCCGCGACGCCTTGATCGGCATGGTCCGGGACGCCGGCGTGCCCATCGCCGGCACGAGCCTGGCGCTGTCGATCGGCTTCGGTACCCTGATCGTCAGCCTGCTGCGTCCCATCGCCCTGATGGGCGTGCTCCTGGGCCTGATCATCATCCTGGCCCTGGTGGCCGACGGCGTGCTGATCAGCGCCGGGCTCGGCCTGGCCGAGCGGTTCTCCCCCTCTGAAGAGGACGCCTGATGCTCATCTGTTGCCTGTGGGCCGCGGCCCTCGCCGACCCCGGACCCTACCTGGCTCAGGCGCGTCCGGCGCGGATGCACACCACCTTCACGCTGACGTCGCAGCTGGCCGATGCGCCGGCCGTGGACATGAGCGGTGAGCTGGTCGTGCGCGTGGTGCCCGAGGGGGTCCAGGTCTATGTACACGTGCTCCAGGGGCCCGACGCCGGCGAGGAGCTGGTCCTTGCCTTCGATGCCCACGGCGCCGTCGGGGCCAAGCGGGCGGTGAGGAAGGGAGAGCAGGTGCGGAACCTGCCGCCAGACTGGGTGCTCTCGCGCTTCGAAGAGCTGGGGCTGCACGTGACGGATCTTGTCGAGCTGGCAGCGCCAGCCCTGCGGGGTCAGGGCTGGGCAGAGGGCAGCGACCCGGGCACGGTGCTCTCGCCCCTGGACGCCCTGGGCTGTCGGAACCTCTACGGGCTGGGCGCGGACCTGCGGCCGACCTATGCCGGGTACTGCGATGGGGGCCGGCGGCGGCGCCAGGTGGAATTCCAGAGCTGGGTCGAAGTCGGTGGCTTCGTGTTGCCCGAGGTGGTCGCCTATGCACAGGCGGACAAGCGCGGCACGCTGCGATGGCGCTATGCGCCCGACGGCGTCTCGGCGACAGCCGGGGCCGAGCTGGCCGAGCTGCTGGGGAGCGGTCCATGAGCCGGCCCAACCACCGGCCGACCCGCCGCACCCAGCGCGCGCGCTGGGGAGTCGCCGTGGCCTCGGCCGCAGCGCTGGTCGGGCTCTCGGGACAGGCCATTGCCGTGCGCCTGGCAGACGGCACGCGGATCGTGACCAACAGCGAGAGCGTGCTCGACGACAACGGGCAGGCCAACCCCGGCTTCGAAGCTCTGGTCGCCGCGGCGGCGGTGGCGGATGTGTCTGTGGAGGACGCGCTCTACGGTGCCGCAGACCTGGGCAACCCCGATCCCGACCTGCCCGAGGAGCCCCCAGGAGAGCCCCTCCAGCCAGACGTGGGGTGGTTCGCCGCCGATCCCGGGGCCACCTCGCTGGCCCCCTGGTGGCCCGTGCCCACGAACCCGCTCCCCTACGGGGCCGTGCGGGCCTATGAGCACTACTGCCAGTACACCTTTGGCATTCGCCGCAGCGTGGGGCTGTGGAACCAGGCGATCCCAGCGGACCCAGCAGCTCGGGCGGCCACGGTCGGAGCCTTCGTGCAGGACACGCTGGCGACCTGGGCCCAGCAGAGCCAGGAGAGTTCGCTTCCCGCCCTGCAAGACGCCGAGGCTCCTCTCACGCCGGACGCCATCGGGATCCTGGACGACGTCCTGTCCACCGATGCCTTCGACGACGTCCTGGGCGCAGCACCCGGTTGGCCAGAGGCCGCCCCGGCCCAGGTCGTCTGGTTCGACGCCTACGATCTCATCCTGGAGCGTGTCGGGCGGGTCGACTGGGGACTGATGGCGATGCGAGGAGGTCGCCTCGACGACAACGGCGACGGCATCCTGGGCCCCTCTGAACAGACGCGGGTGTGGGCCTGGAGGCGGGTCACCGGCGCCGTCCTGGCCGATCGGCCGACCCAGCCGCTGATGGATGGCTGGTGGACGGCCACGACCGACAACACCGGCTTCCACATCCACATGGTCTACCTGTTCGATGCCACGGCCATCCCGGAAGGCGTCGAGGGCACCACCCAGCGCTCGGTCATGAGACAGGTCCTGCGGCGGGGGTACGAGATCACCGTCGATCCGCTCCACCGAGACTTCGCCGGGAGCTGTTGGCCGTGATGACGGGGGCTCTCTGGGTGACGTGGGTGCTCCTGCTCGGAGAGCCGGCCAGCGGGGCCACCCCCGCCGATCCATTGGACATCGGGCTCGCACCGCCAAGGGCCGGTTGCTTCCACGGGCTGGAGAGAGATCCGTCGGCGGTCTGGTACCTGCTGGAGTTGGTGGTCGACAGCGGCGGTGCCCAGGCCTGGCTGGGGCTCGCAGAGCAGGGAGTCCAGGGCAAGTCGGCGAACCCCCGCCTGCCGATCCCCGTGACCTGCTTCGAGGGCACTGCGCGTCTCGGACTCTATGACATCACCGGCCAGCGCAACGCCTTGGGCGCCGAGGACAGCGAGCTGTCGTCGCGCTCTGCGGTCGTGTTGCTGCGCCAGGCCGGGGAGCAGGGGAAGAGGCCCGAGCCCTACGAGCTCTACATGGGCGACGTCCTGTCGGCCCAGGACACGGCCGACCGCGGTTCCGAAAGCGCCCGCCTGCGGGTCAGCCCGCTGCAGCGGCCCACCACGCCCGCCTTCATCGTGCCGGAGCTGGCTGTGCGGGACCTGAAGCTTCAGCTCGACGGGGACTGCGGTCAGGCGATCGTCTCGGGAGAGGGCGGCGAGGATCGAAGGGTGCCGGTGATCGCGGTCGTGGAGACCGAGCCAGGCCAGGCCCGCCTCGAGGGCTGCGAGCTGGCGTCCGCAGAAGAAGAGGGGAGCGCCTCAGAGCTGGACCTGTTGAAGGCCCTCGCCCGTGGGGATCCCACGGAACCAGCGACGCCGCTCGAGACCGTGCGCATCAACGGCCTGTCCGTGACCCCGAGCACGCTCCGGCTCACGGTCTTGACCTCGCGTCCCCATCGTGACGTGTTCGGGCAGATCTGGCGGGATCCGGGGTCTTCGACCCGCCTGCGAGAGGGCTCTGGCCGGGCGTCGGGCCTCATGGAGTACAGGCCCCCCAAGCTCCAGTTCCTGGCACCGGCCGGGGCCTCGGTCAACGCCTTGGTGAAGCTTGGGGGAGCCCACCCGGTCTCCTACGTCCAGGAGGGCTCCGTCCCCCGCGCGCACGACGACAGACAGAACAACCCCAAGGCCTGGTTCGACGGCTCGGGGGTCTTTGTCGTGGCGATCCAGGGGGGCGAGGGCGTCGCGGGCCTGGCCACGGTGGTGGACCTGTCGACAGGTGGTCGCGGACCGGACTCGGAGGAGGCCACGCCCCGGCTCTTTCGAACCGCAGCCCGAGCGGTGGAGATCCCGAGGGACAGCGTGGTGGTCGCCGCCGGCATGGATGGCGAAGCCGAGCCGTTGCTCGCCCTGCGCAGCGGGCCTGCTCAGGGGGCCCAGCTCGCGGCCGGGGGAGTGGTCGATGGGGACTGGCAGACCACCGCGTGCGACATGGCCTCTGGCGAAGCCAGCACCCTGCGCCTGGAGGGACTGCGGCGCATCGGAGACAGCGTGCTGATGCTCGCAGACAGGGGCCTGGCGTCCTGTGAGCTGGGGAGCGGCCGCGTCACCTGGCTCCTTCGGCCGTCCATCGGGCGGTGGTCCCGCGTTCACTTCGCTTCGTCGGGCCCTGGGCCGGGGGCGTCGTTCGACAACGGACTGGAAGTCGCCCAGGACCCCGCGACCGGTGGTGGTCCGGGTCTCGTGATCTACGGCAGACTCACCGGGTCGGCCGAGGCGCCCGGAGCCTGGGAGTACACCTTCATCGACCCGAACGGACATCCGCTCGGAGCGACGACGCGGCTCCCCGCCGGCGTCCAGCTGGTGCCGGCCCCCCCTGAGCTGGCGGACGCTGGGGTGGTGCAGGTCTCCTGTCAGGAGAGATCCTTCAGCGACCACCGCTGGACCGTCGCCACCCTCGACGGGACGGCCTTGAGGACTGTGGTGCCCGTGGGCTTGCTGTCCAGGCTGTTCCAGGGCGAGGACACGATCACGGCCGGGCCCTGCAAGAAAGACCGCGACCACCCCACAGCGTGGGCCAGGTTCATCCAGGCCGACAGCGCCACCCTCACCCGAGTCCAGCTCTCGCCGACCGAGAACCAGATGGTGGCCCGGCAACACCGCTACCAGAGGATCGGCGGCACAGCCTCGGGGGGACAGCGGGTGCTGGACACCCGTCGGCTCGACCCCGACGTGGACTGCCTGCCGAACCAGCTCTCCACCGACGGCGCCGTGGTGGTCCGCTTCGATCGCTGGGGCGTGCCGTGGTGGGAGGTGGGCCGCGGCCAGGTCCGGGGCGTCTCTGGCCAGCAGTGCGCGTCCGAAGTCCACATGGGCCTGCCCGCACCCGGACTCCCCGAGCTCAGCCGAGACCTGCTGGCCACGATGACGATCGTGCCGACCCGCGCCCCCGGGGACACGCCCCACCGCAGAGCCTCCAGCTTCATGGTCGCCTGGCAGAACAACTCCACCCAGGTCGGCGACATGCTGCAGAGCACCCAGCTGCTGCCTGGGGCCGGTCCTCTGGAGGAGGGCCTCTGGGCAGGCATCCTCGGGCGTCTGGTGACGTCGGGCAAGCTCAGCATCTACCACCCCAGCGGCGGTGTGGCGCGCGTCGGCGTGACCGGTCCGCCACCCTTCCTCGCCAGCGGGGTCTACCTGATCCTGGCCGCCCTGCTGGGCGTGTTGGCGTTCGTGCTCTACGGCACCCGCAGCTTCTGGCAGGAGCGCTTCCGGGCATACCTGGCCGCGCCACAGCCGCGCTTCCAGCACCACAAGCCGATCGCCGGGCGCGCCCGACTCTTCGGCGGCGTACGAGAGCTCTGCACCCGTCTGGAGAACCAGATCAGCACCGAGAGAGTCTCGATGGTGATGCTTGTAGGGCCGCCCAGGACGGGAAAGAGCAGCGTCTTGGCGGTCCTCCAGGAAGCGATGCTGGGACGCGAGGAGCCCCACGACGATCGGCCCGGTGTGACCTTTCAGCAGTCGACCCGGGTGCACGTTCCGGTCCTGGTGAACCTGCTCTCAGCCGGGGGGATGCCCCGGGACTGGACGTGGAACGACCTGGAGGCCCTCACCTGCCGGCGGGCCTTCGAACAGCTCCAGCTCCTCGGGAGCGTCAATGGTGTCCAGAGGGTCCGGTCACTCCTGGAGGGTCAACCGCTGCCGCAGCAGGCCTGGACGCGGGTGACCGGGGACGACGGCCTGATGGCGTGGCTCAAGCGTGCCGAGGGCAAGGTGGGGGTGGTCCTGATGCTCGACGAAGCCACGCTCTTCTGGAACGACGAGCGGTGGCGGGGCATGACCTACAAGCTCCGGAACCTGGTGGACATGGCCGATGGTCGCCTCAAGTGCATCTCCGTCAGTCACCGCAACCCGCTCGTCAGCGCCAGCTCAGAGGGCAGCAACGCGGCCAACACAGCAGCGATCTTGACGCTCACACCACTGGCCCTCTCCGACAGACTGGCGCTGATTCGGCAGACCGACGAGTACTACGTCTTCGAGGAGCAGGTCGCCAGGCACCTCGCAGAACGCTTCGAGGTGACCGCTGTGCTCCAGAATGCCTGTGGAGACCTCGCCGAGCTGGCGGCCGACAGGTCCTATGGGGTCCAACGCTTCCTCAGCGGAATCACCCGGGTTCGGCCAGCACACCTCGACGCCGGGCGCGATCGCCTGACCGAGATCGAGGCCGAGTGGCAACACCTCCTGGAAGAGGCCGGTCAGACCGTCACTTTGAGCTGCCTGGACGGTCACAGCTGGGACGTGCCCTTGACCGACTACCTCAGCGAACAGACGCTCTGCCCGATCACAGGCTGTGGTAGGGAAGGGACCGAAGCAGGTGACTGAATGACCACCGCCCGATCACTCCTCGCGAAGCTCCGTGCCCGGCGACCTGTGGCGAGGCCCGTGGCGGGCCTACCCGATGCCCAGGCGCTGGAGCGCTGGTTGATCGCCTTGGCCAACGAACCGGCCGGGGGCTGGGTCTTCCTGGGGGTGGACATGCGGGACGGGTGGCGCACCTGCGGTACCACAGTCTCCAAGGACGATGTCGACGCCGCAGCCGCACGCATCACCCCGGCGATCAGCGTGGTCACCCAGGAGCTCGAGGGACTGACCGAGTCCAACGGGGGCCCGTGTCTGGCGATTCAGGTCCGCCCGCTCCCGGCCCACCAGCCTCGCGCGTGCCTTCCCCCGGCGCCTCCCTACATCCTGGACTGCATGGGGAGCCCTGTGCCCTACCGGGGCGACGGGGCGGGGACCGAGCTCCGGAGAGGGGGAGAACTCATCGACCCACGTGGGGAGAACCCGGCCGCCCAGCTGGACGCACAGCGCCAATACTGGCCCCAGGCCGAGGACGCGGCGCTCAAGGCACTTCGGTTTGGTGCCCCTCCGCTGTTCATCGTGGGCCGGCGTCTGGTGGGCAAGACCACCCTGCTGGGGTTCATGGCCAGCGCGTTCCGACGCCTGCACGGAGACCGGGCCGCCATCGCCTATGTCGACCCCCGGATCGAGGTCACACAGGGCGAGCCATCCCCAGACCTGCAGCGAGCAATCGACTTGCTCGGTCAAGGGGGAGACACGCCCCGCCTGGTCCTCATCGACGAGGCAAACGGCCTGGTCACCGGACTGGAGCAACGGGAACACAAGCCGAACAGGTGGCAGGCCATCAAGCGGCTCATGAGTGCCTTGACCCGAGCCTGCGCAGATCCCTGGGTCTCCGTCGCCATGGTCGGTCACTTCAGGGCCCACGAGCGAATCCTCGCGGTCGAGTCCGAGGCCCTGGGGGGAAGTGACACCTTCTATGCCCAGAAACAGCAGCTGATCATGCTTCCGCTGGACCAGGCCGCGTATGGCGAGTACGTCCACCAGCTGGCTCTGGACCAAGACTGGACCGGGACGCTGTGGGACATGACGGGCGGTCACACCGACCTGACGGTTCGCCTCATCACCCTGCTCGCCGAAGGGCGGGGCCCGGACTGGGACCAGACCCGCGTCGACTCCTTCGACCTGTCAGGGTCCGCCTGGGTGCGCCAGTCAGGACTGGACGGGCACCTGGTTCGCCAGCTCAAACGCCTCGCCCACACGCCGGACATCAAGGACCTGGCCAGCGTCCGGCGCGAGTACGCAAAGCTCGTGGAGGACGTGGAGCAGGGGTACCAGATCGACGAAGAGGCCTACGCACCCGAGCTGCGGTCCCTGATTCGCTTTGGCCTGTTGCGCGACCCCAAGTCTGATGCGCCACCAGCGCTCAGGACCCGGCTGTTCCAACAGGACGAAAAGGGCCACTCCCGCGGGAACTCCGACCACTGGCGGGTCGCGAACGTCGTCATCGGGGCCGGGTTCGGCTCGGTTGCCCTCAAGCTGCAGCTGGGAGGGGGGGGCCGCACGGAAGAGACGGACTTCGTGGAGGTCAGAGAGCGGGCCGCACTGTCCATGGCCCTCTGCCACCACTTCGACGACGCGCCGGTGCAGGGGAGCCCGCTCGGCCTGTCGCCCGTCGGCGTCTGCGCGGCGCTCTGGCAATTCCGGGAGCCGCAGGACTTCCGGGGCCAGGTGCGCCTCACCAAGACCCTGAGCCGAGATGGCCACGACGTGAGGAAGCAGCTGGTCGACGCCGTGATGCCAATGCTGGAGGCCCTTGGGGCGAACTCCAACCGGGCGGACTGGACGTCGGCAATCGCCAAGCTGCAGAGCTCCGGCACCTGTTCGGTTCGCAGCTCCGACCTGGGGGAGACGCTCTACAAGGACGCGGCGGACAGCGACATGGTGCACAACACTCTGGCGCCCTACGCGGCCCGCTGGACGCTCTTCCAGATGTGGGCCCGCGAGCTGCTCAAGATCATCTTGACGCAGCGGAGGGAGTCCTTTGATGGGTCCGAGTGCGCTGTCCGCTTCGAGCGCGCGGAGGGGTCTCGCAACGGCCGCCAGTCTGGTCGCCTCTCTGTCCTCATCTGGATCAATCCCGGCGCAGCGTCGCTCCGAGTCGGGCCCAAGGTGTTCCGACATGGCCACGAACCGGTGGCCACCCTCTTGCCCTCGAGCAGGAAAAACCGACTCAGCCCGGTGCCCGAGCTGGCCTGGCTCCGTTCTCCCCTCATCGATGTGCCCATCAGAGAGTTCGGCCGCTTCCTGCTCGATCTCGGTCTGCCGAGCATGCTGGGCTGGGGGAGTGCCTCCTTTGAGTGGACGGGCGGCAGCGAACGGGACGAGACGAGCCAGCTGCAAGCGATCTCCCATGACTGGTACCACTGCGAACTCAAGGACGCCCAGCTGTCTGGGTGCATCATCGAAGAGAAAAAAAAGAATCCGCCTGGACAACTCCCCGACATGCTCGCCTACAAGAAGCGCAAGCAAGCCCAGGCCTCCCCCGACGACTGGCTCTTCTGGGGCGAGTGATCCCCCTCACCAGGCCAGCTCCACCAGGTTCGCCGCCATCTGCAGTTCCAGCCCGTCCTGGGCCATGCCCGACAGGGAGCCGCTGCCTTCGATCTGGAGTCCCACCCGCACACCGTCGGCGCTGACCCCGACCGAGCCCGAAGCGTCGACCCCGCCCGCCCAGGTGCTGAGCCCCAGCGACGGCAGGTCCAGACCCGTCGGCAGGGACCACGGCTGGGCCGTCCAGCTCGCCCGGTCGGCCACACCTTCGTCCAGGTCCTGGTGCAGGGACTCCAGCTGGTGGTGCACGGTGAGCACGCACAGCCAGCCGCCGAACACGGCGAAGGAACCCAGGAGGAGCTCGAGAGACTGGACCACGGGAGACCTCCTTCAAGGCACCAGGGAGAGGGGGATCGGCGCGGTCAGGTCGGTGCCGACCGCCGAGATCAGCCGGGGACGAAAGGTGGGCGTGCCCTGGCCCTGCACGGCCTCGAGCTGGACCACAGCGTAGCGCCGCCCGCCGGCACCGCGCACCTCGACCAGGTGCTGGCTCTTGTCCCTGGGCTTGGCCAGCGACAGCCCGGGCAGGGCGCCACCGCTGACACACCGGGTGCGCCAGGCCGCAAAGGCCACCCCATAGGCCGCAGGACCGGTGGGGCTGTAGCGGGTCGCCAGGCCCGCACCCGTCACCTCGACCCCCAGACCGGGCACCAGGCCCAGCCAGGGGTCCTGGTCGAAGACCTCGACACAGGCCTTCAGTCCCTGGAACCAGTCGACCTGGGCATCGGCCGGCGACAGGCTCACCTGGCCCCCGGGCACCCCGACGGCCACGTCGTCGAGCAGCCCCCTCAGCCGGGTCTTGCCCCGGGTGAGCCAGCTGAGCTGATCGCCGGCGGTGCGCAGCAGTCCGGCGTTCAGGTCCACGACGTGGGCCAGGTGCTGGGCCCCGCCACCGCCCCAGGGCACCGACGCCGCGGCCGCGGCGAGCCCCACCTGGCCACCGAGCTCCGCCTGGTCCAGCTGGGCCGAGCGCCAGGCCATGGCCAGGAAATTCATGCCGATGGACAGCTCCTGGCCTGCAGACCACGCCGCGTCCAGCGTCGCCTGGCTCTCGATCCGCGCACGCCAGGTCACGACCCCGGACGAGTACTGCAGCATCGCCCCGGACACCAGACTCGGTCCGGCGACCAGGATGCCCAGGGCCACGAAGCCATGCCGGCGGCGCCTCACGGGGTTCACCCGACACCCCCGACGGGCAGCAAGGCCTGGCCGCAGACCTCGACAGCCGGCGCTGCTTGGTCCAGCTCCGCCTGGCTGAAGCGTTCGGGCGACCAGCGGAAGCCCCACGCCGCAGGGTCCGGCCGCAGGCTGTGCAGGTGACACACCCGCACGCGCAGGACTTCACCCGGCGGCAGCTCGCCGCCGCCACCGATCGCACGCCAGGCGCCGGGGCGTCCGACATAGGCCTCCAGGTGGGTGCGGCCCAGGGCGTCCTCGACGTCCGCGTCCAGGGTCAGGCCCGCGGCGTCGGCTAGCCAGCCGGCGTCTGCGCCCCGCCCGTCCGTAAAGGACGCTCGGGGGCCGCCGGGCCGCACCATGGGCCACAGGCTCAGAGCCGCGTGCTCCCGGGCCGTCGCCAGCGCACCCGCCCCCAGCCGACCGTCCGAGTCGATCGCCGCCAGCAGGTGGCGACCGCCTCGAAAGGCACCCGCCCGGGTCAGATCCTCCACCACCCCCAGGCGGGCGGTGTGATCCACCGCCAACAGACCGATCAGGAGCAGCGGCGCCAGCATCAGGGTCATCAGGGGCTTGACCACGGGGCCTCCTCGTCAGGGCAGGGCGCCCAGCCAGGCGTCCAAGGTGTGGATGAGGGCCACCTGGTCGGCCACGAGCGCGGCGCTGACCAGCCCGAACAAGAGCCAGGCCAGGGAGAGGAGCAGTGTGAGCAAGGGGCGGTCCATGGGTTCTGGTCACCAGTGGCGCGGCGCCCGACTCTGGGATGGTCAGTACACGAACGACCCGTCCAGCCAGTACAGGAAGTGTCCGTCGAGGATCAGCAGGACCCCGGAGTAGCCGCCAGCGCTGCTGCTGGAGTCGTGGCGGTGGACCAGCCGCTCCCCGCTGCTGGTGGCCTTGCGCTCCACCCACATCATCTGGTGGTCCTTGCAGTCGTACACATAGGTCTCCTGCATCAAGGTCACCGCCAGGTGGTCGTCTCCCAGGCTGGTGTCGTGGGTGACGGTGGTCGCGGACCCGGAGCCGGTGGTGCGCACCGACGACGTCCGGACCCGCAGGTTGTCGAAGCCCGTGGCCAGCACCACGTCGGATGCCACCCAGGCCCCCGAGTCACCGCAGTCCTGGTGGATGTCGGCGCTGAGCGAGCTCGACCCGCCCGAACAGGACAGCTTGGCCGCCCAGTCCCGATCGCCGCCGCTGTTGTACACGGGCAGCCAGCACGCCGCCAGCGAGGACCCGGACCCGGACCCCCCGCTCAGTGAGACACTGTCGGGCAGGCCCTGGCCGTTGCCACTGGACGCGATGCGATCGGTCTCCAGGACCACGTCGGTGTCGGCGTCCACCAGGACCACGAGCGAGTAGGCGAACCCGTGGCCCCAGCCATAGCGGTCCTTGCAGCCGTCCGCAGTCACGGTCACGTCCACAGCGTTCCCGAGATCCTGGACCTGGGCCGACCAACCGCAGAAGCCCTGGTCGTCGTCGATCACGGTCTGGGGCAGCACCATCACCACCGCGTCTTCCCAGTAGCCGGAGGGCATGGGCACGGTGGTCGTGCGGCTTGCGTTCGGTCTCAGGGTCAGGTCGGTCCACGCCGCCACCAACAGACCCACGTCGTCATCGACCACACCGTCACAGTCCCCGTCGCGTCCGTCCAGGACCTCGACCGCCGCCGGATGAACGCTGGCGTCGCTGTCGTCGCAGTCCCCGCGACAGCTCAAGAACCCATCGCCGTCCTGGTCGAAGCCCTCGTCGACGTCGCCGTCACAGTCATCGTCCTGACCGCTGCAGGACTCCGGGGCCCCGGGGTTCACCGCCGGGTCCAGGTCGTTGCAGTCCACGTCGACCAGGTGACCGTCCCCGTCCAGGTCCAGGCCCTCGTCGACCTTGCCGTCACAGTCGTCGTCGAGCCCGTTGGGGCGCTCCTCGGCCCCCTCGTACCGTCCAGGGTCGTGGTCGTCACAGTCCCGCTCACAGCGCAGGCCGTCGCGGTCGGCGTCCGGGCTGTCGGGATCGGCCCCGTCCAGGTGGCCGTCGCAGTCCTCGTCGGGCCCGCCGCAGAGCTCCAGTGCGAACGGACTCACCGTCGGGTCGTCGTCGTCGCAGTCGCCGGCACACCAGGTCACGCCGTCCCCGTCGCGGTCGTGCCCCTCGTCGACCTCGCCGTTTCCGTCGTTGTCCCGGTGGTCGCAGAGCTCTGGTGCGTTCGGATAGACCGTCGGGTCCAGGTCGTCGGCGTCCTGCAGGCACCAGGTGACCTGGTCTCGATCCCGGTCGTGCCCTTCGTCGAGCTGCCGGTCGCAGTCCTGGTCGACGCCGTCGCACTTCTCGTCTCGACCGGGGTGAAGGGCCGCGTCGGCATCGTCGCAGTCGCCCTGGGCCTCGGTGTAGCCGTCGCCGTCGTCGTCTCCCCAGTCCGTGCCCTCATCCGTGCGGCGGTCGCAGTCCTGGTCCCGGCCGTCGGCTTCTTCGGCGGCGTGGGGGCCGACCTGGGGATCGAGATCGTTGCAGTCTCCCTCTTCCGGGCTCGCACCGTCGCCGTCGTGATCGAACGCAGGCGTGTCCTCGTCGACCAGCCGGTCGCAGTCCTGGTCCCGACCGTCCGGGCGCTCCAAGGCGCCGCAGTAGACCGTCGGGTCGACCGGGTCACAGTCGCAGGCCACGTGTTGGTCTTGATCCAGGTCGCTGGCGATTCCAAGGACGCCGCAGGCGAGCCAGGACAAGACGAGCGTGCAGAATGGAGTCACCTCAGCCCTCGGGAGTCTCGCCGTGCCAACCGGCGCCGTCGAACTGCCCCCAGGGCACCCGCGTCTCCTGGGCAAGCAACAAGCCGGACTCCTGCAGGACTTGCCCCGGAGAAGGGTCTGGCTGGGCCGTGGAGGCCAGGCTGCCCTCGAGCATCGCGGACACCGCCAGCCGGGGCAGCAGCTGCGCCTGAGCGTGCAGCAGACAAGACACGGCCTGGGCCACCTGGGCACCGGACAGAGGTCTTCCCGCGAGCCACAGGTCATGGTTCAGTCGCAGCACCCGGCCCGAGGGGGTGACCGAGGCACGGACCAGGTGCCAGCGCGCGTTGTGGGCCAGGACCTCGCGGAGCGCGCGAGCCCGTGCGCCCGGGCTCGAGTCGCTCAATTCGCAGTCCAGCGTCAGCCCCAGGCCCGCGCCCTCGAAGGCCAACACCAGGCGCACCGAGTGCAGCTTCCAGTCCGCGCCACGCACCTCCAGGCGGTAGGTCCGAAGGCCGAGCTGTACGAAGGGGGTGCGAGCGTCGATCAGCGCGCCCTTGATCTGCCGGCTCAGCATGGGGACACCGGGCGCAGCGCGGCCTCCAGGCTCGGCCACAGGTCGTCGGCGACACGGGCCGCGTGCACCAGGGCTCCGCCGACCGTGGCCTCGATCAGCTCGGGGCCCTGGTCCAAGAGATCGTGTCGCACCGTCACCAGGCCCAACCTGGGATCCCAGGCGCAGCGGGCGCCAAAGTCCGAGGCTCCGTGGAGGACCTCGAGGACCTCTTCCAGCCGGGGGTGGTCCGGGGAGATGAAGGCCAGCTCGATCAGGACCGTGACCAGGCCATCGTGGGCTCGGCGCAGGACCAGCCCCCGCAGCCCGCGGTTCCGGCCGGTGATCAGGGCCTGGGTGAGCAGCTGGTGCTTCAGGCCCTGGCCCTCGAGACTCGCGATGATGGGGTCGAACATGACTTGGATCTCCTCTCGCCATCCAGTGCGCCGGGCACGCGAGTCAGGACGGGATCTTCCTGTTCGGCCTCGACGTCCCGATTCTGCAGTGCTCCCCACTGGTCAACGTCCGGCACCCAGGGTCCGCCTCGGCCGTCGAGACACCCAACACAACCGGAGGTCTTCCATGCCCAGAATGCTCATGCTTCTGCTCGAAGCCATCGGCGGCGCGGCCTTTACGGCCGGCACGATCCTGTTCCTCAATGGGGAGTTCAAGGATGTGCAGATCGGCGTCGGCCAGAGCACCAACAAGGTGGTCACGGCCGCAGCCGACGCTGCTGAGTAGCCGGGCTCAACCGCCCGCGGTCGGGCCCTTCTCGGAGGGTCCGGCCGCCCAGGGCGTGGTCAGTCAATCTGTCCCGCGGCCTGCGCCGGCGCAGAACCCTGGGTCGCGACCGAGCCGACTTTCCAACAGGCGGGCCACAGGTGCCGCTTCTCCGCCACGTTCACCGCCTTGGTGAAGGTGTTCTCCTTGAGGCCGTGGTTCCGCGCGACCGCCGACTTGCTCATCTTGACCTCACGGTCGGGGTCACAGAACCAGTCGTGGAGCGCGGCTTCGAGGTCCCCGAACTTGGGGTGTGTGGGCTTCATGACCGACGTGGCCGAGTCCAGCAGAATCTCACGACACTCGGGCCCACCATCGGCCACGATGCGCTCCGGCCACTTCGGCGCCAGGGCGTCCGCGTTCGCCTGTTCGGCGTTGACGATCGCCAGCTCCTCGAGCGTCGGGCCGTCCTTGGGAAGTGCGACCCCCAGCGGCGGCGGCTGCTTGGGCAGGTTGCGCTGGAGCGCACGCAGGTAGAGCAGCCGCGTCCGCTTCTCGGCCTTCTGGGGGTCGGACTCCTCGCTGAGGATCGCCAGCAGCCCTCGAGGCCATCGGAAGAGCCCGAGCTGCGTGTCGATCATGGCATCCTCGAGATCCTCGTATCGAATCGTCACCGAGGCCCGTTTGGCATCGGAGAGGAACATCGCCCGAACGTTCGGGGTGACGTCGTGCACGAAGCGACCCACCAGGTACTTGTTCCAGGACGCGTGCGGCACCGGCAGGGGCACCTGGGCCAGGACACCGTCCCAGCTCGGCAGGTCCAGGTGGGGAGCCGGGCGCTGGCTGGCGGGGTTCGGGAGGAGGGTGGCAAGCGACGGGAAGGTGCGGGGGGCGGCCATGGCAGACTCCAAGTGCACGCCCAAGATGCCGGACGTCCGGAGACTGAACGGTTGAGGAACATTCCTGGAGACCAGAGATCACTCTCGCAGCCGCCAGACCCCCTCACCCGCCGCTGTTGTCTGGGCCTTTCGGGGTCCCTCGGCGGGCCGTAGCCACAACGTCACGCCGCAGCTGTCCCGTTCGCCAGACGGGTCTCGGCGGGTCCCGACCAGGTCGCCGCCCGCGGCCAGGATGTCCCAGGCGCCGGCACACCACGGCGCGTCCCCGCCGGCCTCGTCGTCTCGGCACAGCGCCAGGGCGGCCTCGGCCCCCAGGGCCTCCAGCAGGTGGCAGCCCGCGGCCTCGGCTCGTGCCTGGGCCCGGTCCATGAGCTCGGCGGTCACAGGCGCCGGGTACGCGGGATCGTCCCCGCAGAGGGCTGCGGGCAGTCGCTCGGAGAGGTCGCGAAGCCGGTCCGGCACGACCCCAACCAGGTCCGCCGTCTCGGGTGCTGTCTCGTCGTCGGTCACGACCGGGACCATAGCGCACGGGTCTGCGGGAGCCCCTGGCCGTCCACCCCCAGGACCTCGACCAGCGCGGCGGCGCGTCGCACCGGGCCCGCTGCGTCCTCCAGGCGCTCCAGCTGAAGGACCAGGGAGAACACGTCGACCACCCGACCCTGGACGGCCCGGAGTCCAGGCGCGGAGGGGTGCAACAGCGCCATGCTGGCGAGTCGCTGCAGCGCCAGCGCCGGGGACGTGGCGTGCACGGTCGTGACGGAGCCCCCGTGGGTGGTCAAGGCCTCGAGCAGCTCCCAGGTCTCGGCGCCTCGGACCTCGCCGAGCACGACCCGGTCGGGCTGCAGCCGCAAGAGACTCCGGAGCAACGGCCCATAGCCCTCGTCACCGGGACCGAAGCTGGTCCAGTCGTGATCGAGGGTGGGGGGCTGGATCTCCGGGACGTCCTGCATGATCAGCACCCGCTCCCAGACCGGCAGACCCCGCAGGAACGCCTCGGCCAGGGTGGTCTTGCCGGACCCGCAAGCCCCCGACACGACCAGGCTGCGGCCCCTGAGAGCCCGCTGCTCGACCAGCAGGCCAGCGACGGCCTCTGGCAACACGCCTCTGCCCACGAGCTCCGCCAGGGTCGGCCGGAAGCGAGCCGCCAGGCGAATCGCGATCTGCGGCCGCCGGTCTCCGTGGATCTGGCCACCGAGCACAGCGTGAAGCCGGCCCTTGCCGGGAATCGGCACCGACACGTGGGGGCCGGGGTCGTTCTGTCCGCAGGACCGGGCCAGGTGACGCACCAGCCCCTCGAGCTCTCGCCGACAGTCCAGCACACCGAGGAGCCGCTCCCGGGGCCCCTCCCGGCGATGGATCCAGACGTCGTGCACACCGTTGATCAAGACGTCCGTGACGTCGGGCGACACCAGATGGTGCATCAGGGGTGCCAGGATGTGGCACAGGATCGGCGGCCAGGCGGACGCCTGGGACTCCGTCGACTCGGGGGGAATCACTCTCATGTCCAGCTTCCTCCGGCGCTCATGGTGAAGACTCGGCCGAACATCTCCATGCAGGCCACGATCAGCAGAAACAGGAACATCACGACGGGCAGCGCCACGGCCGGGATCAACCGCACCGGCAGGCCGCCCAGCCGCATCAGGCGGCGGTGGGTCAGCTGCTCTCGCTGACCCCTCGCGAACACACACAGCGCCTCGCTCGCGCGACCGCCGCTGCCCGCTGCGGCCGACAGCTGTCCGATCAGGGACGCCAGCATCGGCGTCGGGATGCGTCGCCCGAGCTCTGCCAGGCTGGCCGACAGGTCGACGACCGAGAGCTCGAGCAGCGCCGCCGAACGCTGGAGCTCTCGCAGGAGCCAGTCCGGAGACGTGCCCGCGCAGCGCTCGATCTGCACCGCCTCGGCAAAGGCCGCCGGCACGGTCAGCCCGGCCGCCAACAGCGTGCCGATCCGGTCCGCCAGATCCGCCAGGCGGCTCTCGAGCCATCGCCGCCGGCGACGGATGGCCGCGTCGAGCCAGATCGACGGCAGCGCGGCGGCACCGATGCCGGTGAGCGGCAGGGTCACCGTGACCGCGGGCGCACCGCTCAGCATGCACATGCACAGCCCGACGGCCGCCAGGCACAGGGTCCCCAGGGCCCAGCCCACCTCGAGCGCAGCCCACTCCCGATCGGTGAGGGCACCGGGACGACCCGCCGCCAGCAGGCGGCTGGCCAGGGGGGCCG
>Ga0209992_10001457_pt1 | contig 24897 bp, 21 predicted proteins | sample 2SBtaG_2_FD_182564 | JGI IMG/M metagenome (GOLD analysis project Ga0209992, IMG submission 182564) | Deep subsurface microbial communities from Kolumbo volcano to uncover new lineages of life (NeLLi) - 2SBTROV12_ACTIVE470 metaG (SPAdes)... | ecosystem: Environmental > Aquatic > Marine >... | reverse complement strand
TTTTGGCAATCGCACGGGTGTCATCGAAGCACATTCCTACGACAGGCTTTCTTTCTACGGCGAAGAGGGAGCGCTGCTCGAGACGATTGGTGGATTCGGAGGTGTAATTCGCCTGTGGGATTACGATGACACATCCAAGGGTGCGATTGAAGGGTTTGAATTCCTGTCTCCCTCGGCCACGCTCCGGGGTGGTTGGCGTCTGTCGGCCTCTCTCAATCGTTCATTCTTCTCCTATTCTCCAGCACAGTTTGGCAGTTACGACGTCATCGATCCTTCCAATCCAGCGTTCTCTGAGCATTTCGTTGTCCCCGAAAAAGAAACCAATCAGCTAAGTGGGTCGGTCGGGATCACCACGCCAACATTCCAGATGTTCACGCTCTCGCTTTCTGCATCAGGTGGTGACACACCCATCTTCGCGGAAGCGTCCGAGGGCACGAGCAGGGGATACAACGTCGTCCTCGATATGCGGCCGACGTCGTCAATTCGGGCTTCATTCCAAATGGCCTATTTCAGGCTCGATCGAAAGATTGACGATTCCAGATTTTCAGAGGAAATCATTCCACGCCTCAAGCTTGAGTACCAGCTGACTCCGGACATATTCTTCCGCGTAATCGGACAGTACGCAGCTCGCGAACGAACTGCCTTGCTGGACCGACGCGGACGCCCCATCCGGATCAATCAACAGTTGACACAGGATTCAGAAACCAACGACCTGCGCATGGACTGGCTGTTCAGCTACCGGCCCAATCCGGGCACGCTGGTTTATCTGGGTTACGGGTCTACCCTCGACGACGTCGGGCAAAAACGATTTGAGGACCTGCGGCGACGCGTGGATGGTTTCTTCCTGAAAGTCAGCTATCTATTCCGGGTTGACTGAGGGATTAACACTCGTCTGAAACGAAATCTATAACAGGGATACGCAATAATAGCAGCCCGAAGGCTGATCCGTACTTATCGTATTCTGGTTATTCGTATGAAGGTCCTCCCGCGTCTCGTCATTCTTGTTCTGGCTGTTTCACTGTCTGCCTGCACTTCCCCTGAAGACAGGGAGTCGAGCCCGTCTCTTGCTGAGGCCCAGGGCAGTGAGCAAACCAAGGTGGAACGGGCCAAAATGCCGGATTTCTCAAAGGAAACCCTGGATGGAGATATCCTGACGCAGGACGACCTTTCAGGAAAAGTCACGCTGGTCAATTTCTGGGCTACCTGGTGCGGACCATGCATCATTGAAACGCCCGAGTTGGTAGCTCTTCGCAACGAATGGGAAGACCGCGAATTCGAAATCATCGGGGTGTCAATGGATGAAGGCGGTTTGGATGTCGTCCAGGAGTTCGTGGATCGATTTGAGGTTCCATACCCAATCCTTCACGACCTGGGCCCGCTTGGAGAAGATTTCGGGGGCGTCTACGCGCTACCGACTACGTATATCGTGAACGCAGACGGCGAAATTCAGCATCGAATTATCGGCCAGTTTCGTGTAGATGATTTCAAATCCGAGTTGGAAAAGCTGCTTTCAGAGGCCTTATGAGGCGAGGGCATTCGAAACTGCCCCGTAAGACCAAGGGAATTCTGTAACAGGCGACTCATTCGCCCTACGGAAAGGGGCACTGTGATTCCCTCGTTTTCGAAAACAACAACAGGATTTATAGATGAAGAAGTTTCTCCCGCTGTTTCTGGCCACGGCCTTCATCTTCGCAGGGACCATGGTTCCGAGCGAAGCTGATTTGGTGACGGTTACAGGGACTCTAGTGGATACCAGGTGTTACGGCATGATGCCGGAAGCCAACATTGGCAACACGCACAAAATGATGAAAGGCGATAAAATGGTGGATGCTCCCAAGTGCGCGACGGCGTGCGCTGGTATGGGCATACCGGCCGGTATTGTTGAAGGTGGCAAAGCAGGAAACAAGACGTACGTTCTGATCACGCCCACCAGTCAGCTCAAAAAGCACATGGCGAAGCAAGCTCGCGTAACGGGTAAAATCGCTTACGAAGGTGCAATCATGCCGACGAAGATTGAAGTCAAAGATGATGGAAAATGGAAAGACGTCACGCCTAAGGCGATGATGTAATTCAGACCCGAGTTTTTGAACGGAAATGGGGATGCCTTTTAAGGCATCCCCATTTCTATGACTGCAAATCCTGTTGAAAAGGGTGATTCTGATGTCAGGACAAATGTATAAGGTTTATCTGATGCCTGTTTTGCTGGGTATCGTCTTGCTTTCAGCGTGTGGTGATGGTGCAAACAGAAGCGAAGTTTATGAACCGGTGAGCTATGCTGTCGGAGATACGGTTGACGTGGAAGGAAGTCTGATCGACAGCCAGTGTTTCACCATGAACAAGGCCAACTCGGGCATGGACCACCCGCACCCCGTCCCGACGAGTCAGACGGGTCCTGCCTGTGCGAGATACTGCGCGATCAACGGTATTCCCGTGGCAATAGCGCTGGACAGCCCCAACGCAGATGTCTGGATGTTGCTCTCCAATCCTCAGGTCCTGGCAGACTATATGGGCCAGCATGTCAAGGTTAGAGCAATCGTCCGGTCCAGAGGAGTTTTTATTCCCGAGAGAGTGGAGGCCCGTCTTTCAGACGGCAGTTGGACGTTTGTAATGTGATCCGGCGCGTAGTATGCGTTCAATCGGCATCGGGTCAACGGTTTTTGAGAGCGGTCACGGATACGTCTTGGCCATTGAAGTGCAGGGTGAAATCCACCTCATTTCCGATTTCGATACCTTCAAGCAAGCTTTCGTTCGAGAGGGGAAACGGCATTGTCATCGCCCCCATGAATCCTTCGATTTCCCGATGTTCGATCACAATGAACGTTTTTGAGGGAGTGATGTTTTTCACAATTCCCGTTCCTTCAAAGACTTGCACGGCTTCATCTTCAACTGCCTCCTCTTCCGAATTGTTTTCTGAGGTAGATATTTCGTTTGTGCTCGCGATCTCAACGGGAGCCCCTTTGTCCGGGTTATTCGCCTGACACCCCACCAGAAGCAATACGGCTGCCAGAAAGAGGAATTTTTCTGATCCTGAAATAAATGTCATCTGTTGAACCGAATGGCCATGTGAATATGTACCATTGGTTCTCCAACATGGCTGCTGCGTTACAGATCAAAACAAGTACAACCTCGTCTCAACGGGCAGCCTGAAAACAGGATTGCTGAAAAGCGGGGGCGGCCTGAAGGCCGCCCCCGCTTTTATTCTATTCGTATCTGAGCGTGTCAGCCGGGTTGATGTGTGCAGCTCGAACTGAGTGTACGCTCACCGTTCCGATCGCAATGACCAGGGCTCCCAATGCGGCCAAAATAAATATACCGGGCCCCATTTCGATCTGAAATGCGAAGGTCGAGAGCCATTTGGTCATTCCCCACCAGGCAAGGGGGGCTGCAGCCAGACTGGCGATCAACACCAGTGTTGCAAACTCGCGGGAAACCAGCGTGGCGATTCCATTTGTAGAGGCTCCCATCACTTTTCGGATTCCAATTTCCTTGGTTCTCCGAGTGACAGTAAGTAGCGCCAGACCAAACAAGCCCATGCAGGCTATCAGAATGGCAAGCAAAGCGGAGTACGTAAGAATGGTCTGCCACTGTTTTTCTGCCTGATACTGGGCGCCGATATCGTTGTCCAGGAACACGAAGTTGTATGGCTGACCTGGTCGAACCTTGGTCCAGGTCGTTTCAATCAGATCCAGTGCTGTGGAGATGCTTCCCGGCGCAACCTTGACGAGGATGGCCCCCATGTAGTTATAGTAGTCGGGGTGCATGTTCATGACGGCAGGCAGGACTTCCTGTCGCAGTGACTGGAAGTGGAAGTTTTCGACCACGCCGATGATCGTAGGATCTTCGTCGTAGATGAAGCTCAACCACCCTGTCAGCTTCTGGCCAACGGGATCTTCCATTTCAAATTCATCGACGAGCGCCTGATTCACGACGATAGAGCCCGTTAGATCTGCGAGGTAATCCCGCGAAAACCAACGACCCTCTGCCATCTCCATACCCATCAACTCCTGATAGTCGAAATCAACGCCGAAGTTGTATGCACTTCTTTGAATTCCACCAGCGTCCGCCCATCCGTTTCGGTCGCTACCGCGCGTAAACGAACTTCCAGTTTTGGCGACGTGGGTTATCTGCTGATATGGCAGCAATTCATTTCTGAATTGCTCCAGTACGCCATCGGCGTCGGCGCGGCTCACGCCGTTCGCCTGTACAGCAACAACGAAATCCTGATCATATCCCAGATCCTTGTCCATCATGAACTGAAGCTGCTGGGTCATAACACCAGTCGCGACGATCAATGCGATTGAAATCGTGTACTGAAGCACAACCAGAGCCTGCGTTAAGCGATTCTTTTGACCGCCGACCGCCTTGCCTTTCAGCACGCGGGCTGGCTGGAAGCGCGAAAGGATGACGGCAGGATAGGCGCCGGCCACGATCCCCACGAGTACGACGAGAGCGACCAGGCTCAACATGATGAGAGCTGGGGACAGCTGAGAAACGGACAGAGGAGCCCCTGAAAGAGATGCAAATGCTGGAAGAGCAGCTACTGTCAAGACCACGCCGATCATCAATGAAATGGAAGCCAGAACCGTAGATTCGCCGAAATATTGCTTCATCAATTGGACTCGATGAGCACCCAGCACTTTGCGGACTCCCACTTCCCGAGCGCGTCCCGAAGACTGTCCGACCGACAGGGTCATGAAATTGATACAGGCGATCAGGAGAATGAGAAGGCCGATCCCGGACAGGATGTAAGAATAGAGCGGGTTGAAGGCTGCAACTTCATAGGGCAGGAATACTGACATATCCATGTGCATGCCATTCATCGGTTGCAGGTAAAATCCGAAAGCATCGTCGCCTTCGGCGAGTCGATCTGCAGAGCGCAGGTTGTCGATGTAGGTCCCGAACGTCGCTTGAATGAATTCATCCGAGGCAACTTCAATATCGGTGCCGATAGCACCGTCCACGAGCTGAACATACGTGCTGACCCGGCCACCCCAGTTGTTTCCTCCGAGTCTGAGTCGTTCGTAGTTCTCAAATGAAATGGCGACATCAAAGGTTATCGAAGAGTTGACCGGGACGGTGTCCGCCACGCCAACGACTGTAAAATCATATGTATTCTCCGCACGAGTGATGGATATAACCTCTCCGATCAAGTCATTATACTCGTCTTCGGAGGCGTTGAACAGAGCCGTCGCCACCTGTGGAGTGATCACCATCTCGTCAGGCGCAAGAAGCACTCGGGAGGCGTCTCCCGAAAGCAGCGGAAAGGAGAACATGTTGAAAAAGTCGTTGTGGACTTCCGCCACCTGGAATCTGATGACCTCATCGCCCACTTCCAGATTCTGTCGACCGGTCACGTAGGTGGTCACACGTTCGATCTGGGAGAATGACGGTCTGAACGCTTCCGTGAATTCAGGCGTCATCATTGCCTGAATGCCGCGCGTGCCCTCATTATCGTAATAGTCGAAATACGTCCTGTATATCTGGTCCGAATTCTCATGAAAGCGATCGAAGCTCCACTGATGATAGACGAGCATCATGATGAGGGCGGTCGCAGCCATGCCGAGAGCCAGACCTGCTACATTTACTACCGTGTAAGTCTTGTTTCTTCGGAGTGCCCGCAGGGCAACGGTCAGATAATTTCTGAGCATCGGATTGATTCTGGATCGTTCTGGGAGAGGATCGTGTCACGATTTCGAGCCACAATCCGGGTGAATCGGGACTCCTGGGAGGGTACCTGATTCCTGTATGAAGTCTTCCGGGATATCATTTTGACAGTTCGAGCGAGGATCTGGTTTGCATCTTATCACGCTTTTCCGACATTTTTTGTGGTTTTTCGGTTGCGTTCAGGGAAGCAGCGCCCTCTTCTGAATACATGCACAACACCGTATTCTCATACTACGCACTCTCGCTCTTCCTCCTGGTGAATCTGTGGATTGTTCCTGTGAGAGGCTCTGAGGCCAAATCTTTCAACTCGCGGGAAGAATGTTCCTTTTTGCTGAAGCAGCAATCCACAATCACTCTCGGCGAAGGGACTCGAATCAGAAATGTCGGCCAGGTCGTGTTTCTCGGAAGGGACAGGATGGTCATCTCCGCCCTCGAAGGACCTGGTGTAGATGTGTTTTCGAGGGACGGCACATATCTGTGGTCAGTGGGCAATTCTTTCGAGGGACCCTTTGAAGTCGAAAATCCGGGCCCCATATCTGCCGAACCCTACTCACTTCATATCATTGATCAAGAATCGGATCGAATACTGAATCTGGACTATGATGGTGATATGACGGGGAGAATACCCTCCCGCGCAGGTCGCTGGGCAAGTTTCATCTCATCCCGCCACGGATTCATCGGGTACCGGGTGCGCCCCAACCGACAAGGGGTTCTTGAGCCCAGCGCAGACTCGGACATTCGCGTTCCGAACGTCTTTTCCGACATCCATTCACAAGCCATCTTCCTTGAGCACCCTTTTCTTCCACTTATGGCCGGAACAGTTCGGAGCTACTATTTCGCTTTTCCCGGAGATCCAGTCATATTCAAGGTTCACGCCGGCCGCATTCAGCGAAGTAATCACCTGCACGATTCTGAATTCAGAAAACCGGATTCGCCATACCGCTCGTTCTTTGCCGCAGAATTGGACCGCGTCGCGGGCGGCCTCAAGTCATACCTGGATGCGGTAAGCCGGGTCGTGGGAATTTTTGAAATGAATCAAGCGGTCGTTGCTGTGACATCGCACGACTGGAAGAACGACTCACTGTCCATGTCACTTTCCGTATTCAGCACGGGCTTGCGGTTTCGGGGTCTGGCCCGGTTTGCTCTCGGGTCAGCAGACAGATTGCGTCGCATTCCGGTCGGGCATCAAGGAAACAGTATTTATTTCGTTGAAGAAATCGTTGACTCAGCCGCTGGTGGTACTGGAGGCGTCACCTCGATTGATACAGCAGCCGGTACTCGATTGTTGGAATATCGACTTGAAGTCCGGGATCCGAAATCGGATGCATGTGCAAATCCGTGATTACCGATTGCCTGATCTCAAGATCGACCTGACAGAATCGACCAGCGGGATCTCAAGAATTCTCATCGCGGTGAGGGAGAATCCAGCAATCAAGATCAGTTCGGCCCACCACACCTGGAGTATTTCGATGCGATACCAGAGGGCGAACAGAATCGCTGTCAGGAGCACACTCGATCCTACCTGCAACCACGCGTATGACACCTGGTAGTGGCGGTTGATCAGAAATAACAGCGTCACTGACATGACGGCATAAGCGGCAGACGTCGCGAGGGCGGCAGCCCACATTCCATAGTCCGGCACGAGCGTAGCGTTCAATGTAATCGCGACGACACTGCCGGCCAGTGTGGCATGCAAAAAGTAGCGAGATTTGTCCCGCAGGTAGGCTCCGGCCGAGAAGTGGTAATACCATCCTTGAAAAACGTACCCGACGAGAGCGATTGGAATGATGCTGAGCCCCAACCAATAGGTAGACGCGATGAGCGTCCTATCGCCCGGAAGTGGAAATCGAACAAGCTCATCGGCCAGAAAAGAAATGCCAAGGAAAGCTGTCAGTAGAACCAGAGAAAGCACACTGAAGACTTTCCCGTACAGATGCGGTGCGTCGTCGTCGTTCTGGTGCTGAAGGAAAAATGGTTGCCAGGCATAGCGAAACATCTGAACGAAGAGCGCCATGAGAACCGCCAGTTTAATGATCCCTGTATAGGTGCCAACTATATGTTCGGTGAACACATGAGCACCCTGGCTGAGAGCTTTTTCATTCAGGTCTGGATGCGACGATGCATCGAGTCCGTAGAGACGTTGAACCGTTTCCGGATTCATTTTGGCCAGAAAAAACACGTTGATTCTCTCTGTGACCGCATAGCCGAGTCCCCCGGGAATGAAGGGAAGGCCGAATCGCATCATCTGTTTCCACAATCCAGCGTCGAAGGAGGAGAAGCGTCTCCAGGAGAAGGGGATCAGCAGAATGACGCTGGTGAGCGAAGCGAGTGCGTTGGCGATGAGGATAGCTTCAATCCCCATGTCCAGAACGAAAATCAGAACGATGTTGAGAACAACATTAACACTGATATTCACCAATCGAATGACGGCAAAGACCCAGGGGCGATTCCGCAGGCGAAGATCAGCGAACGGCACCACCGCTACGGCATCAAGGAAGAGGATGAGAGCCGCGTACCAGAGTAGATTCCGGAACGCGTCGCTCAAGCCGATGAGCGAACCGACCTCGGCCCGGCTAAACCACATGATCAATGAAAGACCCAGCGACAAGACGACCAGCGAAACGAATGCGGTCGAGAAGGCTCGGCTTCTTCCTTTCAACTCGTCCCGGTCTGTGGCGAATTTCAGGTACGACGATTCCATCCCGTGTTGATACAGGATGTTCAGGAAGATGAACGCAGCGTAGATGACTCCGATGGGGCCATAGACGTCAGGATCGAAAACCTGAGAATAGAGCGGAAACAGCAGGAAATTGATCAGGCGGCCGACTATGGAAGAAACTCCATAGACAGCTGTTTCAGATGCCAACCGACTGATTCTTGCGCTGACGCTCACCTAATCCGCTTGCCTAATTCTCATACCTGGTTCTCAAAGTCTGACAGGAAGTACTCGACGGCCAAGTGGTATCCTTTTACGCCTAGTCCAGCGATCGATCCGACACACTCTGCCGCGGTGATGGATTCATGCCTGAAAGTCTCCCGCGCGGCAATATTCGAGATGTGAACTTCAACAACAGGCGTTTTGATGGATGCGATAGCGTCCCTCAGGGCGACGGAGGTGTGTGTAAAACCCGCACCATTGAGGATGATGCCATCCACCTTCGCTTTTTGAAGCGAATCAATCAGTTCCCCCTCATGGTTGCTCTGGAAAAACTCGAACGAAACTCGCTCGAACGAGCTCACGAGCGACAGTTGAAGATCATCGAGTGTAGTACTCCCGTAAATCTCAGGCTCACGTTTGCCGAGAAAATTCAGATTGGGTCCGTTGACGACGAGTAAACGCACTGGGTGCCGGGGATTTCCTGAATGGATGCGCAGAGAAAATAGGGTTAAGCCTTTTCGTATGGAAATCAGGCCGGGATCTGCACCGTTTGTTGTTTTGCGTGGACCGATGCGACGGGTTTGCGAGACATAACGACGTATCCAGCCCAGATCAGGAGGAGTCCCAGCAATTCTGTCACATAGAGGACTTCAACATATCCTGCTCTGGCCGAAGTGCCTCCTATACCCGGTAGTAGCGCCCCGACAGCAATGAGCACATTTCCCCACATTCGCGAGCGATCTGTGTTCTGCTTGCGAGCGTACTTCCATGCCGACCAGGCAGCACCCCCTGCCAGAAATATGAATGCATACAAGTTGATGAAGGGAGAAAACATGCGGACCCAGGTCCACTGCATCACGCTTCCGGAAAGTCTGTGACTTTCAACGAAAGTGAGATCTACCGGAGAGAGGATGACAAATATGGCGGCGACAGTGATGGCAGTCACCAGCGCAATTGTCATTTTGTGTGCCCGTTTGTCGGGCATCAGAAGATAAACTGTGCCCTGGGCGAGCGGCGCGCCACCTAGTAGCGCGCCGCTGATGTACCAGGCTTTGAACGTGATCAGATTCCAACCGAAAAGCGTCGTGATGCTTTCGGTAACAGTTCCGACTCCATACATCGCAACGCCTATAGTCCACCACAACAGGTAGAAGGCGGCCGGTTTTCGTCGCCAGTGCCGAAAGAGCACAATCGTAAACGGGATAGATACGAGCGTGGTAACGATTGGGATATAGTGGACGAATGAAATCATGATCTGGTCGGGGTAGGATGGCGCCAAAAAAGCAGGTGTGAGGGCGGCCAAAGGCCGCCCTCACACGCGTTCAGACGTTCTTATTCGAAGGATTTCGATCCGTCTGGCTGAAATACATAATCGAACGTGACATACCGCGATTGTGAATCCGGAGCGGGTACTTCGGGTAAACCTTTGTAGTAGTTGATCATGCTGATCTTGGCGAAACGGCCATCTGCCGTACGAATCATCAGTACGCGACCGGGTATCGGTGTGATTGCATTGGTAGCCGGTTCATAGTTGTACCAGCCGTTACCAGATCCCACCGGGATGGCCTTTCCGTTCTCACCATCCTGGGTCCAGCCGCCTTCTGGGGCAGCCATGACATCGGAAAACACGCCATTAATGACCTGGGCGGCTCCGTTGCCGGGACCGCTGTTGCCTCCGTTGACGATAATGGTGGTCCCTTTGAATGCAATGTCCCACGCTGTGGAAGAGGAATCAGCCTGGGTAAGTACTTCATTGCTTCTCAACGAGTAGTAGGTGAAAATTCCAGCTCCGATCGGGCGACCATCCGGAGCGAATCCGGTGATAGGGTCGGCAGGGAGCTCAAGGACGCGTTGCGAAACAACGTCTTCGCCCGGATCTACAGACGTGGAGCTGTCACAAGCCGAAAACATAAAGGAAAGAAGTATGGCTATCGTAAGAGTTGGTAGTGATTTGAACATGGTGCTGTCCATTTAGAATGAAAGGATCAATTGATTGAAAAGGACAGACCTGTAAAGAATTGTCTGCCCGAAAGTGAAGGCACGAATTCAGGATTCTTGTATCCAAAAAGGTTGTTTATTCCTGACTGTATCAGAATGCGGGATCTGATTGATTTGGATAGAGTGGCATTCCACACGGAATACCCGGCCACGTATTCGTTGTCCGCGTCGAGAATCAGATTTCCATTTCGATCTCCGAATCCATATCTGGATCGCATGCTGCCCCGAATACGAACGTCCAATTGGGATTCCGGCAGGCGGTAGGCTATCTGCACTGTTCCGGAATGACGGGAACGATTCATGAGGCCGCCGTAGTCACTTCTATCCAATCGGAAATCTTTGCCATTCCGACGGGAGAACACGTTGCCCCGCTCAATTTCATCCAGGACGTTTCGGTCCTTGGCCTCGAGCAACTGATAACCGAGCGTCAATGAAAGGTTTTCAGTAGTCTGATATCTGATTTCAGTCGTGAGTCCCTGGGTGTAGATCCGATTCAGGTTTACGTAGGTGAAGACGTTTTGACCATTGGGTTTCGCTGCGACCGGTAGCGTCTCAATCAGATCCTTGACGTTGTTTCTGAACAGCCCAACATGGACATGAACGTATGATGTCACGTCGAAGTCTGAACTCAGATTGAAAGCCAGGGACGACTCCGGAAGGATCCCGGAAAAGGAGGTCGGGTCCGTCAAATACACCTGAATCTGGCCGAGGTCATCCAGATTCTGAACGGCTGAAGATGCATCGGCTGCTCCCACCACTGTGTACCCTGCCACTGCATTCGTAAAGTCCATATACAACTGCTGAAAACTGGGGGCTTTGAAACCGGTACCGACCGAAGCACGGATACGGGTGGAGCCCTGAGACTTGAACATTACCGCCCCTTTGGGACTAAGCCAGGTGCCGTAATCGGTATGATTGTCCAGACGGACACTTGTAGTGAGTTGGAGAGCATCGACAGGAAACCACTGCTGTTGGGTGTAGGCGTATGTGGTTTCATTGCTCCGTGAATCTCCGGCGATTCGGTCTGCGCGAACCTGTTCCGAAATGACACCGCCTCCCGTGCTCACAAAGAGACTATTGCCCAGCACAAGGTCGTGCTGTATTTCAGCCTTACGATATTCCTGATTAAAGGCGATGGTAGAAGTACCGCCCGGATCAACGAGTACGGACTGCGTTTCAAATTCGGAGGCGTGACCTCTGAAGAAGACTTTGTTTTGAGTATTGATCCTCCAGCTCAACTCCGGAGAGAGACTCCAATCTCTTTGATCGGCCTTCTCGTCAAACGTCAATTGGACGCCGGATTGATCGAAACCGATTGTGTTGGTTTGATTCTCATCAGCGAGGCGAGCGGTCAGGCCCAGACTGACCTTCGGAGTCAGGTCTGTATCGATTCGCGTCGAAAAAGTGTGAGTCGTGAATCCCGGACCCGTCAGACCTATAACGTCTTTTGAGAGGTCATATCCATCGGATTCGAACCGTTCATAGTTGAATCGAATACCGACCCAGTCGCGTCGACTCTCTCCTGAGAATGAAGTATTCCGGGTTCCGTTTGTCTGAACGCGATACGATGCGTCTGCTCCCCAGGTTGACACAGCACGTTTTGATCGCAGGTTGATAACCCCTGCCAGAGCCTCACTTCCGTAGAGAGATGAGGAGGGTCCCTGAACAATTTCAACGCTTTCAATATCTGAAACTGACAGCCTGTCCAGATCCAGCGTTCCTCCGTTGCGTCCTACCACGGGCTGACCATCAATCAATATCAGGGTGTATTCCGAGTCAAAGCCCTGTAGCTGGATGCCAGACCCAAAATAGTGGACCTGAAGCATTCCCGGCTCTTCTGCCAGGAGGTCAGAGAGTCGAAGAACCCCCCGTTTTTTTATCTGATCAGCGAGAAGAACCTTGGTGGGGATCGGTACATCACGGAGCGAAATCTCGGACTTGGTCGCCGTTACCACCATAACCGGCAATTCAATTGTCCAGAGGGAGTCTTTTGCAGATCCCGTTTCCGAGTTCTGGGCCAGGGCGGGAGCGATTGCGCAGAATGTGAGCAACAAACTCAGCAAAAAACGTGATAATTGAGTCAAAACCTCAGCATTTATTCCCGAATTAGAGTCATTCATGTCTATCATCCTGATGTAACTCGTATCTGAATCAAGTGATTGTGAACAAATCTATGCAATACTACACATTACGTGTATGCAGATGTATAGAATTAATCATGATTACCCTGTTAATAGTGTGACACGATGGCTGAGGCGTTGTATTCATTGAAAGTCGCTGCCGAGAGGCTGGGTGTTCATCCGGTCACACTTCGCAGGTGGGCGGAAAGCGGGAAAATTGAGACAGTTCGAACTCCAGGAGGGCATCGCAGATTTTCAGAAGCTGAGATCCGTCGTCTGATGCAGAAGACCGATCTTCCCGAAGTGGAGTCGATCGGAGAGAAGCTTCGGGAAAGCGCCATGACGACGACCCGGAAGGACATCGAAACGCATCAGGCCGGATGGATAAATGAAATCGCAGAAAAGGACCGCGAAGAGAAGCGTCTTCTGGGAAGACGCCTTATGGGTCTGCTGATTCAGTTTGTCGGAACAGAGGAAGACAACGGCGAAGAAATACTGGAAGAAGCTCGCGTTATTGCTCGGATCTACGCGAAAAGCGTTGTGATGAGTGGTATCTCACTGCAGGATGCTCTCAAGGCCGTGAATTTCTTCAGGGACCACATTCTGGAATCCGCTGTCGTCCTTCCAGACGCCGCCCGTCGCAGGCCTGAGGCCAACAAGAAGATGTTTCGCAAGTTGAATGCGTTCCTGAATGAAGTACAGATCGTCATCGCCAATTGTTATGAGGTGATGGGCGCGGTGGGACAGGAAAGCCAAAACGCGGAATAAGGAATAAGGATGAGCACAAAGGGGAAAGTATTGGTCGCCATGAGCGGCGGCGTGGACTCGTCAGTTGCGGCAGTATTGCTCAAAGAGCAGGGGTACGAAGTTGTCGGCATTACGATGAAAACCTGGGACTACACGGGAAGTGGGGGTCGAACCGGGAAGGAGGTCGGGTGCTGCACACTTGAATCGATGAATGATGCACGGGCAATTGGCATCAAATACGATTTTCCGCACTTCATCGTGGACATTCGACAGGAATTCGGTGACTGGGTAATTGAGCGATTTACGGACGAGTACATGGCCGGCAGGACGCCCAATCCGTGCGTTCTTTGCAACACCCACATCAAGTGGGAATCACTCATGAGGCGGGCCGACTCCCTCGGTTGCGAATTCATTGCAACGGGTCATTATGCACGGCTGCGTCAGGACGAAGATTCATCTCGATACGTGTTGATGAGAGGTCTCGATCTCAACAAGGATCAGAGTTATGCCTTGTGGGGAGTATCTCAGGAGAACCTGTCGCGCACAATATTCCCGCTCGGAAATCTTACCAAACCTCAAATCAGACAGATGGCGGCAGATTTTGGTCTGGACGAAGTGGCCAACAAGCCGGATTCGTATGAGATATGTTTCGTCCCGGACAACAACTACCGGAGATTCCTTCGCGAGCGTGTGCCCGATATGGATACCCGGGCCGGAAACGGTGCCTTCGTGAGATCGGATGGATCCCACGTCGGGACGCATGAGGGGTATCCTTTTTACACCATTGGCCAGCGTCATGGTCTGGGTCTGGCAACCGGAGATCCCATTTACGTAACTCACATTGATCCGGAGACCAATATTGTAACGGTGGGGCCGAGCGAAGAATTGATGGGTCACGCACTTCGCGCTTCCCAGATCAATCACGTCAAATACACAGATCTGACAGAAGAGCGCTCCGCCCTAGGAAAGATTCGTTACAAGGACGAAGGTGCGGCCTGTGCTGTGCGGCAGGAGGGCGATGAACTCCTGGTTCGTTTTGCGGAACCAAGAAGGGCGATCACGCCCGGTCAGGCCATCGTGCTGTATGAGGATGATGACGTCCTGGGTGGCGCCTGGATTTCAAACGTTGAGGATCCTCAATAGACGGGAGATCCGCAGGTTGAATTTTGGCGCTTTTCCTTAAGAATCTGGCCTTTTTAGCCGATGAGGAGGGAGTTACCAAGCCCAAGATGATCATAGAAGGACTTCCTATATCCTGGCCTTTCTTCATCTCCAGTCTCATCTCATGCGAACTGGCGATTCTTGCTTGGACACGGAAAAAAAGTGCGTACAGCAACTACTTCATTTTGGCAATGGTGCTTGCTGGTTTGTGGTCACTTATTGCCGGTCTACACATCCAAGTGAGCGACTACGAAACGAAGCTGTTTCTGTCGGATCTCAAGTATGTTTTCATTGCGGCTCTTCCCGTCGCGTGGTTGCTTCTAGCCTCGTCTTTCACCGGCAAGGGATTGTCTCTGAAAGTTGAAGGGCTGCTGTTCATCGTTCCAGCTCTGACTGTCGGTCTGATTGCGACGAACCCCCTGCACGGATTTGTCTTCCTGAAGTCGGAAGCTCTCATCGTAGACAACTTCATCTCGATCTCCCGAGATTACGGATTCTGGTTTTGGGTGCACACCTACTACTCCTACACGCTGATCGGTGTTGGAACACTCATGTTCATCAGATTTGTATTCAGATCAAAAGGCGATCTGCGCAGTCAAGCCATTATCATGGCGGCTGGCTCTCTGATTCCGTTCGCATTGAATGCGGTCTTTTTGTGGAATCCCGAGCTGTCCTTCCATCTGGACTTCACCCCGGTTTCGTTCGCTCTTTCAGGGATAGTGCTGTTTGTGGGCCTGTTCAAATACAGGTTGCTCAGCGTCATGCCCATTGCCCGCGATGAAATAATCAAGTCCATGGTTGACGGGGTCATCATCACAGACACCGACGGAAGGATTGTCGACGTCAATGATGCAGCCGCGCATCTGAAGCACGACCTTTCCGAACCCGCTATCGATCAGGATATCGCGACTATTTTTCCGCACTTGTCGGATATGTGGAAGGAAGCTCGCGATCAGGAATTGTTTGCAGGAGAATTCTGTTCCGAGGATGGATCTGGTGAACGATGGATCAATGTTCTCTTCAAGATGGTCCGCAATTCAATCGATGAATATCAGGGGCATCTCGTTCTGCTACGTGACGTGACGGAACAGAAACGTGCAGAGGTCAAAATCAGCGAAACCATGGAGCGAGCAGAAGAGCTCTCAAAATTGAAATCTGCGTTCCTGTCCAACATGAGTCACGATGTCCGTACACCTCTTTCAGGAATAATCGGTCTTGCCGACGTATTGATAGAAGAGTGCACGGGTGAGCGCAAGGAACTGGCAGAGTTGATCAGATCCAGTAGCGACCGACTCCTCAAATTGCTCAATTCCATTTTGTCTGTTGCGCATCTTTCGTCAGGATCACTCGATCAGAACATGGAACGAACCAATATCAATGACTTGTCGCGAAAGATTATCAGCCAGTTCGAACGGGAAATCAAAGCGAAGAAGCTGGACTTTCATGTTTCAATTCCCGAGCAGGCCATTGAAGGTGAACTCGACCCCAATCATCTCGGTCATGCAATCTCTCACCTACTCGATCAGTCTGTTCGATCTACAGAATCCGGTTCAATACAGTTTGATCTGCGAAAAGAATTGACCGACATCGTAATACGAATCGCCGATACGGGGCATGGTCTGGAGCAGGTCACAGTGGATGCAATACATCAACCTCTGGACTCACTTTCTCTCCCTGAATTCGGGATGGAAAAAAGCTTCGGGCTGGGATTGCGTGTAGCGCACGGTTTCATCGAAGAAATTGGCGGACAGCTGGAGATCAAGTCCATTCTGGAAACAGGATCGACCTTTACGATACGATTACCGATCCGGATGGCTGATAGAAATGTAGAAACTGCTTCAAAAGACAGGGCGCCCAATCGGGGACATCACAATTCGCTCCCGGTCAAGAACAAATCGATTCCGGAATAGTCGTCCAACCAAGGCCGTTCCCTTTGATCGCTTTCAGGCATCCATGGCGGAGTGTGACAAGATCTCGAAACGGATCATCGGTCAGATCGAAGTGACCGTCGAGGTCATAAAAAGCAACGTTCGGATGAGTCGCGCCGAAATGGATAGCGGCCGCAATGGAAAGTGCCGATTCGTCCATACATCCAAGCATTGTCCGCACACCGTATTCCGAGGCCGCCGAGTCAATCGCATGGGCACTTGCCAGTCCGCCCATTTTTTGCAGCTTGATGTTGATCAATGAAACGCTGCCCCGTTCGCCGATAGCTCTCACGTCGTCTGTAGTTTGAACGGATTCATCTGCCATCACAGGAATGGACGTCGTCCGTCCTGCCTGCGACAGCAACTCAAGATCGCTTTTGGGTGTGGGCTGTTCCAGGTATTGCAAGTGCAGCGTATCGGCGGCAGCATCCAGATGGGCGACATCGCTCAGCGAATAACCCTGATTTGCGTCCAGGGCGAGAAGTACTTCATCACCAAATTCAGCACGTAGTGCAGATAGGCGATCGAGATCGACTCGTACGTCGTGTCCTCCTTTCACCTTCAAAAAGCGGAACCCCTCTTCGAGGCATTGGCGTGCGCGCTCAATCGTCTCCTGAACCGGCATGATACCGATTGTGACGCTGGTGATTCTCTCCGCCTTGATCGCTCCGGAAGAGCCGAACATTCCGGCGATGTTGGTCGACGCAGCTCGAGCCCGAATGTCGTGAAGGGCCAAATCAACAGCGGTCCGTGCGGAAGGATACCTCGCAGCCACATGAGGTATGTCTTCGAGCGAGCGCCCCGAAACCTGTTGGCAAAAGTCTCTCAAAGCGCCGAGCGACTCTTCGACCGACTCACCTGTTACTTCCTCGGCAGGCGCGGCGCATCCGATGCCGGTAATTCCTGCATCGGTTCGCAGCACCAAAAAATGATTGACGACATCAGTTATGGTCTCATACGCAATCGTGTATGGGACGGAAAGCGGAACAGCCAGTGAGCGGATGTAGGCCTCGACTACCGTCATCGTATTGGATCTCGGGTTCGCAGATGTCCTTCCACTATGCTGATCAATCGGTCGCATCCTTCAGCGAACACATCCACGACTGGTCGTTCAAATTCCGATTCGTACTGTGAGCATATGGTCTTTGTCTGTTCGGATGTGAGCCCTTCGGGATTAATGGTGATGGCACTGACGGTTTTTCCCGAAAGGATTTCAAGTGCCTGGACCTGCCGCGACATGGGCGGCATCGAGAGGTCATCGAAGCCGTCAAACGTAGATCTCGATGGAACGTCCTGAAGAAGCAAGACATCAGGCTTCACCGACGCCACCAATTCCAATCCACCCGGATACGCAGGGTGCAGCAAGGCGCCCTGACCTTCGACGACGACGACATCCGGTCGAGCTTCGTTCCAGGCGGTCCTTACGATATGCTCGATTTCACCTGCGACGAAATCATTGACCAGGGTGTCGAGCCGAATACCGAATCTGGCTCCCTGCATCCATGCCGTCTGTCCGGTGCCGATCATTTCAGCCGAATAACCTTTCTGCTTCAATGCGTTTCGCAGAACCCACGCCGTGGTACGTTTGCCCGAGGCAGAATCTGTTCCCAGAATCAGAACCCGTACGGATTCAACTTCATCAATCCGTCCCTCGTAGAAATGGAGGTCGGACCTGTGAGGGGGCTTGCGCACATCTATCAGCTCGACCTCATGGCGCTCGGACAGTTCTTTGAACTGAGGGTCCTCATTCAGGAAAACGTGCAGTCCAGAATACACATCCAATCCTCGCGATATAGCCTTGGCCACGGCCACTCTGGCGTGATCGGGAAGGACGCCGCCATCTGTAGCCAGTCCGACGACGAACGCTCCGCGAGTGTCTTCAGGCATATGATCCAACGCCTCTGAAAGGGTCGCAAGGATTGGGATTCCGTTTTTTACGCCGTCCAAAAAATCTCCGGCATCTCGACCTGCAAATATCGGATCGACAACGGCTTTGACTTCGAAACGCTCGGTGAACCGGATCAGACCGTGAGCCGTTTTCCCCCGAGTTGTGTCCATGCAGTGCGCGCAATACACCACAGCCGGTGTTCGGTCGGGCCTTTCAGGAATTGAGCTCATGGGTGCGATTCAAGTTCTGGCAGTTCTCATTGCTCGGCATTTACGTACGATCGAAAAAGCGAGTTCGAGTGCCTGCTCGGCGTTCAGCCTCGGATCCACCTGACTCTGATAGTCTTTGTGCAAATCAGCCTCTTCGAGTCCTCTGGCACCGCCGATGCATTCAGTTACGTTCTCGCCGGTCAGTTCCAGATGTACTCCCCCCAGCACAGATTGGCACCGCTCGTGAATATCGAACGCCAGTTCCAGCTCGGCCAGTATGTTGTCGAATCGTCTGGTCTTGATGCCGTTGCTGAGTACTTCGGTGTTTCCATGCATGGGATCGCACGACCAAAGCACGGATCGGCCCGCCTTCTGAACAGATTCGATCAATGCCGGAAGATGTGACTCGATCTCTCCAGCACCGAAACGTGTGATCAGGGTAATTCTACCGGGTTCTTGATCCGGGTCCAGAACACTCAGCAGACTGCTCAGGTCTTCGCCCGTCATGCCGGGGCCTACCTTGAGCCCAATCGGATTGCTGATGCCACGGGCGTATTCAATATGAGCGCCGCCGAGTGTATTCGTTCGCTTTCCAATCCAGGGAAAATGAGTAGACAGATTGTAATGCTGTCCCAATGTGGAGCGGGTGAGTGATTCTTCGTAAGGCAGGATAAGCGCTTCATGACTCGTAAAAAATGAAACCCGTTCTATATCCCGAATCGGACCCGGTGATACGGCTTCCATGAATCGGAGTGCTTCCAGAATGGAATCAACGATCTCCTGGTATTCTTCTCTCAAGCGATCAGACGTCACAAATCCGAGATCCCAGTACTCAGGGTGGTGAAGGTCAGCAAAGCCGCCTTCTCCAAGTGCTCTGATGTAATTGAGTGTCATGGCAGATCGATCATAGGCCGTCAGCATGCGCGCGGGAGCAGGTCTTCTTGCTGCACGGCCGAATTCCGGCTCATTTACCATATCACCGCGATAGGTAGGCAGCTTTTCGCCGTTTCTCCCTTCGAGATCAGAAGAACGCGGTTTAGCGTATTGCCCCGCAAACCGTCCGACCCGTATGACCGGCAATCGAAGTCCGTAGATCAGGACCAGGCTCATCTGGAGGAGGACCTTCAGGCGATTAGCAATTATATCGGCCGTGCACTCGCTGAAGCGCTCCGCGCAGTCGCCTCCCTGAAGCAGGAATCTGGAGCCCGTAGCGGCCTCAGCCAATTCACCTTGCAATCTCTCGATTTCCCAGGGAGTTACCAGAGGGGGACGGTTTTTCAGGCTTGAAACGACCTCAGAAAGCTCATTTTCATCCTCAAATGCCGGCTGCTGTTCAGCTGCATGGCTGCGCCAGGACCCCGGATGCCACGTCTTTGAGGCAGGGTGGGACGATGCGTGCTCGGTGTTGGAGGACATGGGAATGGGCGTTTCATTGAGGACACAAGGTAACGCGGAAATCCCATATCTCGAATCATAACTTTTAGGGCATTTCTCTGTGCGAAAAGCGCGCGGGGAGAACCCCTTAGATTTAGAGTCGTTCGTGATGGGTTGTTAAGTAATGATGGCGATTACGAGAAATGAAAGGAATGCGTAAACCTACCTTTATCACCCGCTTTTCAGGATTGTTGATGCTGGGAGCGATGTTGATCTCAACGACTGCCGGATGTGACAGTACTTCGGGTAGTGAAACCGAAGTCGCCAAAGTTCAGATTCGATTTGAACTGGAGGGGTTGTCACCCCTGATGGACGGATTCCATTATCAGGCGTGGGCGAAAGTCGGATTCGAGTTCATTCCGAGTCAGTCGTTCAACGTAAATGAAACGGGTTCATTCACAAGTACTGCCGGTCAATTGATCCAGAGCTCATTTATCTATCCCGTAGATATCTCAGAAGCTACGGAGGTTTTCATAACTATTGAAGACAAACGCGACACGGACGAATTTCCTTCCGGGACAGTGGTGTTGGCAGGCGATGTGGTCGGGAGCACGGTGACGCTGAGTCAGTCGCACACCCGCTCCATTGGCGCGGATTTCTCGAGTGAGGCAGGTTCGTTCATGCTGTTGACAGAATCTGATAACCCCGCTGGAAATGAAACTTCAGGTGTATGGTTTACAACAGGATCTGTTGGCAATCTCTCTGCTGGTCTTTCGCTTCCCGCTTTGCCCGACGGCTGGGTCTATGAAGGATGGGTTGACACGGGTTCCATCGTTCTCTCGACAGGCCCATTCTCGGACAATACGGGTCATGATCTTGCTCGTCCGTATTCTCTTCCGGATGTACCGCCATTTCCCGGGGAGGACTTTTTGCTTAATTCTCCGGCAGGCGTGACCTTCCCACTGGACTTGAGCGGTGCCACAGTCTCCGTCACCATTGAGCCGTTTCCGGACGACACAGCAGATTCGTACGGAATGAGAATTCTCTCGGGAGCAATTCCTTCTCCGGCCACCCCAGCGTCACCATACAGCTTGAGTCCCGATGTTACGGGCCCTACGGGAACGGCTACTCTTTTCTAGATGTGGAGCAATTCTATTCTTCCATGTGAACGTCTTTTCGGGCCCGTTTTCTTCGATCGCGGATAGCCCGTCTCGATTTTCTGAGCTGGCGTTCTACAGCTGAAAAAGCTTCCTGAAGTGCATCAGGGATTGATTTAGATCTGTGTGACCCGACAATGTGGTCGGGTTTGTGATACAGCGTAAGTTTGGCCTCGTACTCGTTTACAGTGGGTTTTCCGGACATTTGTTTGATCGAAAGATGGGCGCCTGATATATCGTGGTGTCCTTCTTCGAACCCGTCCAGCTTGTTTTCTATCCAACTCTGAGAGCTTGTTGAGATCTGCAGATGATCAAGATGAAGTTCGAGGTTTATTGCCATAAAGCGTGATGTCTCAAGTGATTCACAATATGCAAATTTCGGAATGGGTTTGGGGATGCTCTGACTACAATTAAGCGTTTCCGGTATTGCCTTTTGTAGGGGAGAAGCCGAAGCACCTGTCAGGAGATCTTCCTTACCATATACTATCTCAAAAACTGTACAAATCTCCAAATTTTGTCCGGATATAATCCATCCACGGATCGGCTGACAATCCTGTGCCCGTCGCATCCATCATGATCTGATTCGCGGTTTTTCGACGGCCCCACTGGTGGACATTTTCCCGCAACCACGACAGAAGAGGGGCAAATTGGCCATTTGCGAGACCTTCTGATATCTGTGGTATATCTGAGATGGCGGCGTTGAATAATTGTACGGACATTAAATTTCCCAACGCGTAGGTCGGGAAGTAGCCGATGGCTCCGAGAGACCAGTGTATGTCCTGAAGAACCCCCTCTGCGTCGTTCTCTGGACGGATTCCCAGCCACGTTTCCATGCGGTGATTCCACTCGTCTGGCAGATCTGCAACGGAGAGTTTTCCCGCGATCATGTCCTGCTCAAGCTCAAATCTGAGCATGATGTGCAAATTGTAGGTGACTTCGTCTGCTTCCACCCTTATTGGAGAAGACGCCACGGTGTTGATACTTCTGTAAAACGAATCGACGTCTGCCTGTCCCAGCGCTGCTGGAAAGAGAGCTTTTGCTTCGGCGAAGTAGTGGTCCCAGAATGGTCGGCTGCGGCCGACGAGATTCTCCCACATTCTGGATTGTGATTCGTGCATTCCGAGCGAGGTGCCGTCGGCAAGAGGGCTACCTTCAAGCTTGAGGTCTATGCCTTGTTCGTACATGGCGTGACCGGCTTCGTGCAGCGTGCCGAAAAAGCCGGGATTAAAAAATGAAGCATCAGAACGGGTCGTGATTCGTACATCAGTGATCGAAAATGCCGTCGAAAATGGATGGGCGGACTTGTCCTGTCGGCCATGGTTCAGATCATAGCCCATCTGTTTCACGACATCAAGGCCGAAGTCCCACTGATTCTTCAGGGGAAAATCTCCGCGTACTACAGCATCGCTCAGAGGAGGAGCATCGGCGATGGTCTGGACGATGGGCACCAGGCCTTTTTTCACGTCTTCAAATACTGAAGTAACCTCGGCTGTGGTCATGCCCTCTTCATACTGATCCAGAAGCGCGTCATACGCCGTTTCCTCGTATCCGAGGGCTTCAGCATGTTGAATCGTGAGGTCGACGATTTTGTCTAGGTGAGGAGCGAAGACGTCGAACCTGTTTTCTGATCTCGCCTTCTGCCAGAACCCTTTCGACATCCCGGAGGCCTGTGCTAATTCCGCGATCAGCGAAGACGGTACACGCGTGGCCTTTTCAATATCTCGGGCTACGACGCGAATCAAGTCCTTGTCGATATCGGATTCGGGCTGGGCCGTCTGGATTTTCGAAGAGGCCTCCTTTGAGGTCAGCAATTCGTGGGCCAACGACCGTAGTGTTGCTACCTGTCTGGCGCGGCTTTCAGCCGCGCCCTCCGGCATATAGGTTTCCTGATCCCATTCAAGGAGAGCCGCGGCGTGATTCAGGTCGGTGATTCGGCCAAGAAGGTCGCGAAGATCCTGCATCGGTGAAGTGGTCAAATTGCTTCCTGGTAGTGTTATCAGAACTTAGGTGGAAGTGAGGCTGGGCCTCCTGAAAATACACGGCACACGCGTCAGAATCCCGGGTTCAACTCCCAGGTTTTACGAAAATGTTCAGTTTGTTCTTGCTTCAGGCTTCGTGGTGGGTCGTGTAGGGATATGTCGCATCCCCAGGGTGCATTCGACCCCTCAAATGAATTCGATTTCTCTTCCCCGGCAACGGGTGAATCGACCGGCAAGATTCCCGGGTGGTTGACCGTATGGTGAAATTGAGCAGGGGTATAACCAAACGGCACGTCCGGGGGGCGAACGATGAAAACCTTCAGAGTTATGGTCCCGACTGATTTTTCAGAGGGAGCCGATCTTGCACTCGAGCACGCTCTTTACCTGACAAAGAAATTTGAAGGTGAGCTGCACATTCTGCATGTCGCTGAATTACCGACCATGTCCATTCCCGATTTCCCCGCTGATCTATTCGATTTTGCCTACGATCAGGCCATGGCCAAAATGACGGTATTGTTGGACAAACATGGTGACGATGTGCCACCCGTGACCAAGGCCGTTCAGGCGGGTAAGCCTGCACGGCCCGCTGCCGAAGTGATACTCACGTATGCGGATGACAATAACATCGACTTTATAGTCATGGGAACGCACGGTAGAAGAGGGCCGAGGCGCTTCCTGCTCGGAAGCATCACCGAGGAAGTTATTCGGCGAGCCAGTTGCCCTGTCTTCACGGTGAGGATCGGAAAGAAAGCCTGGCCTATGCCCCAAATCGATCGCATTTTGGTGCCAGTGGACTTCTCCCTCAAAACCAGACAGATCATTGGCGTTGCAGCGAGATTTGCCGAGCACTATGATGCATCGATAACGCTCATGCACGTCGTCGATCTGGAGTTCTATCCTTTCTACGGATATCCGGTCGATCCGATCAGAGAGATCGAGCACAACATTCTTGTTTCATCTGAGACGAAACTCAACGAGTATGTCAGTGAATTGCAGGGAGCCGGCATCATCACAAACTGGACAACCGATTCCGGTCATCCGGCGCAGCAAATTCGGAGTTTTGCCGATGAGAACGATTTCGATCTGATCGTACTGGGCTCACACGGTCGCTCCGGTTTCGATCGTGCGATGGTCGGCAGTATTTCCGAAAAAGTACTTCGTTCGGCCCATTGCCCGGTTGTCGTCGTGAACACCGGAAGCGACGCGATGCAGCTCGGAGTAGCAGCCTGACGGGTTGCAGGATGGAGTCTTCGTCCGGAAGGGGTGAAGAATCAGTGATATGAACCATTTGAGGGGGGGCATGGCCCCCTTTCAACCTTGACTGAGCTAAGGCATCGGCGTAACTTTGCGCCCCTGCATCGCGGGAGGCTGTTCATATGGCACTGCGGCAGGCAGGTTGCGCCGATGTAGCTCAGTTGGTAGAGCGATTCACTCGTAATGAATAGGTCAGCGGTTCGAATCCGCTCATCGGCTCCATATTGTGAGGGCGCCCGTTCCATCAGGAACGGGCGCCCTTTTGATTTTCAACGATTTCGTTAAACGAAGAGAGGGCGCGAGACTTCGTCTCGCGCCCTCCCGTTGGTCGTTTGAAGCACTTCAAACTTCAGACGTGTCTCTACTTGAGCAGTACGAAAGAGCCAACTGCTACTTCAGTGTTGCCGCTCATTCTGGCGACCACACGATAGAAATAGGATCCTGAAGAAAGCGAAGCAGCATTCAAACGAATCTGCTGGTTGGCACCCGCAGACATCGTCTTGACCGGCACGGTCAGTACCGTTCTTCCTGTCAGATCGA
>Ga0209992_10001455_pt1 | contig 24914 bp, 48 predicted proteins | sample 2SBtaG_2_FD_182564 | JGI IMG/M metagenome (GOLD analysis project Ga0209992, IMG submission 182564) | Deep subsurface microbial communities from Kolumbo volcano to uncover new lineages of life (NeLLi) - 2SBTROV12_ACTIVE470 metaG (SPAdes)... | ecosystem: Environmental > Aquatic > Marine >... | reverse complement strand
CGTGGAGGTCATGTTGCAGAAAGCCCAAAGACAAAATATATTCAAGGTGTTGACCTATCCAGCTACGCAGATATACGCACAACAAAGAGGAAAAGCTCTTCTCCTTATAAAGTTCATCACTTCAAATGGCATAGAGCAACGATAGAAAAACTAAGAAGAAGGATAAGGACATACAAAGAGAAAGATTATGGGTGGTGGCGACAATCTCAAAACTTCCTAGACTATCTAGACAGCAATAATGGAAAAATTGACATAGATAATTTGGAGATTATATGAACATACTTTATGTTACTACTTTTAATAGAAATTTTTATGAGCTATGTACTCACACATTATTAAGCAGTTTTATAAAAAATGCAGAGGGAACGCTTCTGGCCTGTTATGAAGAAGATATACCCAAAATGCCTAACCACGAAAAGATAATATATCAAAGGATTGATGACGACGAGTTTTTAACGTCTTGGATTCAAGATAATCTAGATATAATACCGAAGCAATATGGCGGTAAGGCGGAAAGTAAGTTTGTAAATGGAACCGTTGAAATGTTTAATTTCAGAGCTTCTAAGTGGTTTAGAAAGGTGGTTGCATTAAATAGGGCTCTTGATCTGTATGATGAATATGATGCTCTTGTTTTAATAGATGCGGACTCAAAAATAAAAAAACCCCTACCTTCTGCTAGAGTCAAAGAGATATTTAAAGACTCAGATATCATATATCATTTGGGGATGTTTAGAAAGAAGCAGCCTCTAGAGGGTGGTGCCGGAATAGAATCGGGCGTTGTTGGCTTTCGCGGAAAAGACGGAAAGGAATTATTGGGCAGGTTAGTTGACAAGTTTAAGAGTGGGGGCTTTAGGGAATACGAAAGGTGGGATGACGGGTATGTACTGAGAAAGGTCGTCGAAGAAAGTGAAGACTTGAATTGTCTAGATCTTGTAAAGAATGTCGCTATACCCAGCACTAGAGTTGTAGAGTTTGGTCCTTTTGATGAATTCATATTTCACGACAAAGGGAAGACTACCAGAGAAATTTTTAATCGTGGGGGTGTTTAGTGCCATTTTTGAAAATGGCAGAATACTGTCCGTATTCATAATATAAAAAGAAAAGGAGGATGAGGTGGGTCATAAAACATTAATAGGGGCAACACAGGGAAAGTTTTGGGGGACCACTAGATGTTTTTTTGAAAATGCTAGTAGCGAAGTCCATTATATAGAAGCGGAGGAGGGTGGATTTTGTTCTAGACATTATCATAAAGACAAGTGGAATAGATTTATAGTCCTAGAAGGAGAACTTAAGGTAACAATATACAGAGACAAAAGCGAGGATGTCACGATACTTACTGACGGTATGTTTTCAGATGTGCCGCCCGGAGTGGAACATAGATTTGAGGCATTATACAACACCAAAGCTCTGGAAGTGTATTGGACTAACGATCTAGATCCGGGAGACATTGTACGAAAAGACACTGGGGGTATGAGATGAACTTTTCTGTGCTGTGTAATGCAAAACCTGAAGACATTGTTCTAAAGCCGTATCCACACATAGTCATCCATAATGCCGTCGATGAGAGTCTGTATAGGAGGTTAGAATCGGAGTACCCAAGCACTAAAGAAATATTAGATAAGGACGTTGGTCCAAATGATGTGCTATTAAGTAATACTAGATATCAGGTTAGTGCGAACAAAGAGTTAGAGTCATACTGGTGGAATATGTTTGTGGCCTATCATTGCTCAAAACAATTCTTTAATGAGGTTGCAGACTTATTCGGTGAATATATAAATGTAAAAGACTCGCAGGGATATTATAAGGACTTTAAGTATATGACTTGCGGTAAGAGAAATGGCGGGGGGATGTTCACAGAGTCGGATTCTTCCAGATTTGATGTTGGTCTCGATTGTCAAGTTGGAATAAATACTCCTGTTGTGGAAACATCTAGAGTTATAGGTATGCATACAGATCAACCTAATAAAGCTTTTGTAGGTATGCTGTATATGAGAGATAAGCAAGATGACTCTACAGGAGGTCATTTGCAGATATATAAACACAAAGAAGGTCATGAAAAAAATATGGATATAAACAACATGGAAATACACAGCACAATAGAATATGCTAGAAATACAGCCGTATTCTTTGTTAACTCTCCATTGGCTATACATGCAGTCACCTTGAGACAACCCACCCAACATAGAAGGAGACTGGTCAATTTTATAGGGGAGGTTTCTAAGTGATAGAAGGCTTTGCAAATCTTATAAGCAATAATGGATTTTGTGTCGTCGGTAACTCTCCTAAAGAAGTTGGAACCGGAAATGGAAATCTTATAGATTCATATGACTTGGTTTTAAGATTCAAAAACTACGATGTGTCTGAAGAGTTTTCGGAAGATTATGGAAAGAGGACGGATCTATGGTCAACACCTTTTAACTTGACTCAATTTTATAGAGACCCATCGGAATACAAGGCTACGCTTTGCTGTTTGCCTCTAAATATACCTAGATGGAGACTACACTTTGGTAAGTGGAATATTGATTACGAAGTACTAGGGAGATACGAAGATATAGTCGAATACATACCGTTCAAGATATTTGAAGAGGTGTGGTATAGATACAAGGTAGGACAACCAAGCTCTGGCATTATAACTCTATACTGGATGTATAAGATACTAGGCAAAAAAATTAATAGAAAAGATATATTTGGTTTTTCTATGTTTGATCCAAGAGAGCCTCACCATTATTTCCTACACAAGGAAGACCATAGTATAAGCGAAGAATGGAGAATAAGCACCCCAACTACGCATCCGAGGGAGATGGAGATGACAATTTTCGAGGAGATAACAGAATGAACCTATTGACAACCTACTACCCCTGCCAAAACCCTGATAGAATGAAAGAATACATAGAGTGTTTGCAAAATAATATTGATAACAAATATATAGATAAAATATTCTTATTCTTGGAAGATGAAAACAGGCCATCTATTGAAGAGAATGAAAAAGTTCATATGTTTGAAAATTGTGGTAGAGTAACGTACAGTGAGCTGTTCCAATTTTGTAATGACAATCTTGTTGGGGAAACCTGCGCAATAGCAAACTCAGACATAGAATTTGACGAAACCCTGCAAGAGATATATGACAATGATGTGCTTGAGTGCTTTATCTGTCTAAGTAGATGGGAGATAACAGAAGAGGGAAAACTAGAATACGAAAGAGCGTCAGACTCACAAGACTGCTGGATATTCAAGAGTCCCGTTCCTCAATTAATGATTGATGAATCTTCTTTCTTTATGGGTCAACCCGGATGTGATAATAGAGTGGCCTATATATCTAAAAAAGCCGGATTAATACCAACAAACCCATCCCCAGTTATAAGAGCCATACATAGACATACATCTGATCACCGAACATATAGCTGGTGCGATAGGCTAAGTGGGCACTATCTGAGAGTTTATCCCTGTGATGACTGGGAAGTTAGTAGGCTAGGCTTTGATGTAAATAGGTATGAGGAGTATTAGATGAAATTATCAATATGCTCCGTGTGTTCAGATGATATTGAGGGGGAAAAGTCTAGGACACTATATACGGAATACTTAAATGCAAATCTGGGTATGACTAGAGATGAAAACATGGATTTTGAATGGGTCGTAGTAAGTGGTAAGAATCCATACCAAAGACCTACGCATAGACCATTTAAAAAAGCGGAGATGGACCCCTTTTTTAGTAAAAACGAAATAGACCACAACAATTCAATAAAACCACAACGCCTGATTCCGGGAAGCAAAGCAGCTAGTTATATAGGAGATATGGTCGGGCCCGTCAGCGTATGTCATAGTGCTGAATTAAACCATGTAGTAAAGTATATAGATCCTAAATCTAAGTATGTGTTATTGTTGGACGCAGATTTCTATATAGTCCCTCCTCTGCACGCAGTTATAAATTTTATAGAAGAAAGGGGTCTGGCGTTTTTTGGGGCATCATATTCATGCTCAAAGCTTCCTACGATAAGAGACTTCCCTGTTCTTTTCTGCATGTTTATTAATACTGAAATGATAGATATACAATCATTAGATTTCAGTTCTGGATATGGCGAGGATAGCGTTAATCCAGACATCTATCCAGATACTGGTTATAAGGTTTTTAATAAATATAAAGGATCGAAGGTTCCTTATGATGTAGCCTATCCCACAGTCCTGCCGGATAATCCATTTCTGTCACATCACCCAAAATTTAAATATACTAGAAATACAGTACTAGGAAGAAAAAAAATAGATGAATACTGGTTTAATGACCAGATATTTGCCTTCCACGCAAGAGCAAAGATGAATTCAGGCAAGATGACCGCCGCAGCAAAGGTAGAAAAAATGTCAAAACAAATAGGTCTAATAGAGGAAACGGTGCACAGTATAAGAAAAAGTGGTCTATATAGTCTGAGAGAATATGAAGACGACCCAAGATAAGGTGTATATTATAGTGTAAGCTAGTATTGATTTATCTGTGGGGTAAAGCCATGCCAAAAGACGTATCTCAAAGGGGAACAATTCTCCATGATTTGCACGAATATAACATAAACTGTGAAACCAGAGAAATATACCTTCATGGGTATATAGGTTCTGAAGAAGACGAGCCGGGAGTTGACTACAGAATGGCTGTTAGGTTCGAAAAAAACCTCATGTTCTTAGCCAATAATTCTAAGGCCCCAATCACAATACATATGCATACCATCGGAGGCATGTGGCACGACGGTATGGGGATGTTCGACCTCATCAAGGCTGTAGACTGTGAAACAACAATCATAGGATACGCCGAGGTCTCGTCTATGAGCAGCGTTGTCATGCAGGCGGCCACCAGACGCCTTCTAATGCCAAACACAAGGTTTATGGTACATTATGGCGATATGTCTATAGAGTCCAACAGCGTGTCCGTGAAGTCCGCTGTAGACGAAAATGAGAAGCTTAATAAACTAATGCTTGAAATATACTCCGACAGGTGTTCTAAAGGAACCCGATTTAAGGACTTTTCCAAAACCCGCGTAAAAAAATTCCTAGATACTAAAATGAGACATAAACAAGAATGGTACATGTCAGCAGACGAGGCCGTCGAGTGTGGCTTTGTTGATGGCATCTTTAAAGGGAGACAAAAATGAATTGGGAAAAATTGCACCACGACAGCACCCTAGTTGATCTACATAATCACGCCACCATGAAACAGAACCTCATGTTCCGAGGCCTCGGAGGAAAGAACGAAAGGTTTTTAACAAAGATTTTCAAGAGGTCCTTCTGGCCTTTCTCCGCCCGTTCAACATTCGACAAGATGATCACTGGCGGCATGGATGTTGTCTTATCGACCAACTATGTCCCTGAACAAGAATGGTTAGATGACCAAGGTCTAGTGAAGTTCGCATTGTGGTTCGCTCCTAAAACGAGAAAGCATGTTTTTGAACCTTCCTATTTCCAATCTACTCTCAATTCAATGGACGAGATGGAAAGGGAAATGAAAAAATGGAATGATGATGAACCAGAAAGAAAATGTATATTAGTAAAAAATGTAAATGAATTGGAACACGCCCTGAGTGCAGAGGACAAACCGATAGTCTTCCTACATGCGGTAGAAGGCGCTCATAGTCTGCAAGGGGATTTGGCAGGGAAAAAAGGGAGTACAGAGAATGTCTCAGAGGCGAGAGTCGAGATACTGGAGAATCTGGAGGCGTTGGCAGAGCGTGGGGTGGCGTATCTTACTCTAGCTCACTTCTATCCCAATCAGTGTGTGCATCCTGTGTTTCCTTATCCTGAGTATGGGATTAAAAGGGGGAACTGGGAACATCTGATGGAAGGGTGGGATATGACTAAGGGATTAAGTGAATTAGGGGAGGAAGTGGTGGAGAGAATGATGGATCTGAAAATGATCATAGATATCTGTCACTGTACTCCTTCGGCTAGAAAGAGAATATATGAAATAGCTGAGAGTAAGGGTGTTCAGGGAGGCGTCATGTCTACACATACTGGGGTGTTCGAGATAAATCCTGATCCGTATAATCTGGAAGACTGGGAGATCAAGTGGATGGCGGATAATGGGGGGTGTATGGGAATTATCTTCATGAACTACTGGTTGAGTCCGATAGACACGGACTTGGGAATGAAATACATAGAAAGAACAATAAATCACGTAATAAAGGTGGGGGGCGATACTGTGCCTGCGATTGGTACAGACTTTGATGGATTTACAGATCCTCCGGACGAAATGGTGGATGTGAGCCAAATGCCTAGGTTAACAAGATATCTGGCTGCTCTCGGTTATAGCGATGAGGTTATAAGAAAAGTGTTGGGAGGAAACGCAATGGAAGTATTAAAGAAAGGATGGAAAAATGCCGATTAAAATAGAAGAGGATCTAGAAAACTATTTTTTAGATACCCTAAAGGCTACGGGGACAAAGCACTTAGTGTTAGGTAAGCAAGGAAGTCCGTGCTGTGGAGCTAATTACTCAATGGAACTAGCTTCAGAGGTGAATACGAATGAATATATGATCTATGAACAAGAAGGAGGGCTTTCGGCTTGTATCAGATATGAACATGATGACGATGATGTTGAAATTCTGTACAACTCAGATGGAGATATCTGTATCAAAGATCGTCATGGATTGGGGTAAAGCATGATACTAATAGCTGGTCCGTGTGTCATAGAGACGGAAGACATTGTTTTAAGGATTGCCGAGGAGTTGAGGGCAATTTCTGACGATCTAGGCATAGAAATAATATTTAAGGCCTCTTTCGATAAGGCAAATAGGACTAGCATTAGCTCTTATAGGGGGCTTGGTATTGATAGAGGGGTTGAAATACTCGAAAAAGTGAAAAAAGAGACTGGAATGAGGATACTTACAGACATACATCTTCCAAACCAAGCTATGCTTGTTCGTGATGTAGTGGATGTGATACAGATTCCAGCGTTCCTGTGTCGTCAAACTGATATGTTGTCCGCTGCGGCAGCAACGGGGAAGATAGTAAATGTAAAGAAGGGCCAATTTATGGCTCCCGAAGACATGGGAAATGTAGTCAACAAGCTAGAATCGTTCGCGGCAGACGAAATATGGTTGACCGAGAGAGGAACTAGCTTTGGGTATAACCGTCTCGTCGTAGATTTTACTGGTATTCCTGTTATGCAGGGAATTGGCAAGTCTGTTATATTTGATGCGACTCATAGCGTTCAGAGACCGGGAGGTATGGGTGATAAGAGTGGGGGAAATAGGGAGTTTGTGGAACCATTGGCTAAGGCTGCTGTAGCAGTTGGTGCTGATGGTCTGTTCTTCGAAGTTCATCCAAGTCCTGATGATGCACTGAGTGATGGGCCGAATATGGTTCCTTTGGGGCAGTTCGGTGATATGTTAAGGAGAGTCTTGAGTTGTCGAAGTTAGTATATCTAGGAAGGCAGAGTAGATTCAAGCAGGGGATACAGACTTCTTTCTGTAAGGGCACGGGCGCTGAGATTTTGTATGGCGGATATGGGTTTGATAAAGAAGGAATCCATGACTTGGGGAGGATATCGTGTCCTACTGAGCTGTATAAAAGATTAGAAGAAGATGATATAAAGTTTAATATAGCCACATACGGAATAGTCACAAAAGATGCGAGATCACAAAACACGGCGAACTCTTGGCCTGTTGAGTACGACCAGTCTGTGATTAACTATAAGAAGATCTTATCCATGGCTGATAACTTCATCTTCATAGATCATGGCTATTTTAAGAGGTCTTCTGGGCCAGCTAGCTGGGATGGATGTTTTAGCGTCTCAGTTAATGAGAAGTGGGTGACAGATGAAAGAGATTATAACTGGAATAGGTTCAACTCTTTAGGTATAAAGCTTCGGCAGTGGAGAAAATCGGGTAGGCATATAGTATTGATACCGCCATCACACCATATAACAAACTATCTTGATCAGGGGAAAGAGGAGGGGGATATCCTTTCTTATGAAGTTGACGCTGATTGGGAGGCAAATGTGAGATCTGAGTTGTCAAAGTATACAGATAGAGACATTATAGTGTCTAGTAAGTCTGGTAAGCCTTTGGGGGTATGTATGGATAATGCTTGGTGTGTTGTTACGGCATTCTCTAATGCTGGTATAGAGGCTATGATAAATGGCATTCCGGCGATATTTACAAACTCTCAAAGGAAAACAGGGGAATTAAAGGATATAGAAGACCCTCCAAGAGATAGGGAGTTCTTTAAGGTGCTCGCAAACTATCAGTGGAACATAAAAGAGATAGAGAATGGAAACATGTGGGAACAGATTAAGGAAAGATATCCGTGTTTAAGCTAATTATCTTATTGGTGATGTCTGCGTTTCTCTTTATTCCAGATATAGATACAGGGTGTATAAAAGATACGTGCGATTTCATAGAAATAAACGAATTTGGGCAAACCTACGGCTCTCGCACACAAATAATTTTCTGGGAGTGGCGAGATTCTGGGGTTGCTCATATTCAAAGAAAAAGAACGGGTGAACCTACGGGCCTAATCCAGTATGGAGGCGGGTTTGTCGTTGTTGACTACAAGATGATGAAGTGCGAGACACATTCAGGTGGCGTCAGACCTCTCGTAAGCCATAAAAAAAAGGGCGTAACAGTAGTTTTCTGGGATAGAAGTGACGATGTGGTAAGAGAAGTGAGCGCAAAGTGGATAGTCTATACAAAACGCCGCGATCCTGAGCAAGCTAATCTCAAAATCTTTGCTAGTGAGCATCGAAAAGGGCTAACAGACCCTAAGAATCTAAAATAAAAGTGGTCATTTGCTATAATGCTGCTATCTGATATAAAAGTGGTCGTTTAGGTATTTCCTCACTTACTTTTTCTGCACCACCATACCCTTTTCCGCGATGATCGCAGCTATCTAAAATTGTTTGAAAAAACCCCCCCAATAATATTACAATAAAATATTCATATTAGTATTGACACATTAAACTATTTGTGTTAGAATGCCGATATAAGAAGTAAGTGATTTTGTTATTTGTTAAGGAGATTGTTATGGGTTTTATTGCATTGATTATCTTGGTTGCTCCAGCTGTTCTTATGGTTGGATTAGTTACTCATGATGTGATTGATTCTTTTAATTAATTCAGAAAAAATTAAAGTTTAGTATTGACAAGTACCGATAAGTATATTATACTTGAGACATAACGATTAGGAAATTTCACCCAAAGGAAAAGATTATGGCATTCTCAAAATTCGACACAATGGTTACGCTTGAAGAAACTTTCTGCGAAGAGTGGGATCTTCTGTGTAAGGCTGATTGGTTTGCCGCTCAGGAGGCAATGGAGACGGATGACGCCATTGCTGAGGCCAACGCCGAGATGGTGGAGGAGCTTGAGGAGTGGGGCGATGATGGCGATTACTACGCCGATCCCATTGACCTATACGGGGCTGAGTGGGAAAACCACGCCGTGAGGGAGTGGGACTAGGCGGGTGGCCCCCGGCCCAATCGGCTGTAAGTGCTTGCTACATAAGGACTTACGACGACAAAATACTTTGGTTTTTTTTCAATATTTTACTCAAGATCTATTGACAAATATGCCGATATATATTACAATGGGGACAAGTTAAAAGGATAAGATATAATGACACTTGCAAGATTCATCACCTATATTCAATACAGTACAGATTGCCCCGCTGGTATCAATCCTATGCGATGGAATGCCATGATTAAATGTGCAAAAATAAATGGATATATTCTTTAAATAATTAAAGGATGCTATTGACAAATGCCGATATATATGGTATACTTAAGGCATAACGAAAAGGAAATAATATGAGCTACACACCATACAAACAACTAAGAAAAAAACACACACGCACCGGACTGATCTATATGGTGAAATCTTACACAACCGGCAAGTATTCTATATGTACTTGGATCGGAAAGACTGGCGTAGCAATCGGCGGAATTCAGCATTGTGGCAAGCTGGACTACATAATAAAACAGTGGAATAAAATTGTATAAAAAGTTGAGATTGCTCTTGACAAATACCGATAAGTATGGTATAATACAAGCATCTTAAACGAAAGGAAAATAAGATGATTCAATTAGGAACTGCTAACGGTTGGAAGACACAACCAGAAGCGTACACAAAGCATCTTGCTGAGTGTGGTACTGAGTACGAAACAACTATCTGCTTCATGGAGTACCCTGAAGAAGGTGGTTGTATCAAACGCCAACGCCAAGAGATGAGGCGTAAGTACGATATGATAGTTGTCCGTAAGGGTAACTGCTACCACAATCACACTTGTAAAGAGTGTGGCATTACCTACGATGTAGATAGTGGTGGTTAATTAGATGGGTAGCTATTAGCTATTCCTGAGTGAAGGTTTAACACTATAACAATAACCACCGCCGATAGGCGGCTGAAGCCTAACAGGATAACAATGGCCACTGAAGCCTAACAGGATAACAATGGCCAACACAATTCGATTGGTTTTATTCAGGGAGTAGGTTATGGGTGAAGGATACTATGGCGTAAGCGATGAGTTCATCATGTTCGTGCTGGTGCCCGCGTTGCTCTTATTGGTGGGCTACCCTATTAGTAGATGGCTAGATAGGGACTGTACTAGCTAAGCCAGCCTGCTATAGGGGTGGTGTAGCGATATGGGTGGGCCCCGGCCCGCTCGGTCGTAAACCCTTGTGGTATAAGGACTTACGTCAATAAAAAACTTTGATATTTTTTAGGTTTTTTCCTCAAGATCTATTGACAAACTGGTCGATATATATTATAGTGGAGGCATACTAATCAAGAGGAATAAACATGTTTGAATCACTACTAATTATTGTTACTGTTGTGTGTGTTGCTGCTCCATATATTTCTTTTAATATTTTGGAAAAATAGCTAAAGACCTATTGACAAATGTGTCGATGTATGTTATAATAGGGACATGTTAAAAAACGATAAGGAAAACATTATGAGTAAATGCGAAGATATTAAAACTGTATTCAAGTCCGAAGATTACGGGCTTGAGGATCACACTCTCACTATCGACAAGATTAGTGAGCTTGACCCACAAGGTAACGTAATGCTTGTTAAGTACGTTGCTTATGTGATTGATCCCGTAGGCGATGCTATGGTGTTCAACTACTCGCCATATGCTCCGCTGGGTGAGTTGCTCGATTCCGCTAAAGTGTGGATTCAGTGCGGTTGTCCTAGCGATTGCGATGAAATCGGTTTTCCTCGTAAGTGGGATGTAGCCTCTTTGTATGCTTGGGTGACAGGATAGGATAATAAAATGATCAAAGGTACTAAAACAGTTACAATTAACAACTTCACATTTGAATACATTCCAAGTATGAGAGTGTTGGGTGTCACTAGTCCAACCGGCGGAGTAGAAATCCACCACCAACTAAGTTATGAAAAAGCCAACGAAATAGTTGGGAAAATTTTAGAAAAAAATCGCAACGAGTGACCTAACGTGTCACACCAATGTGCGATAATACTTATATAAGAAATTAAACGAAAGGAAAGTTATGAATCTGATCACACCTAAAAGAGACACGAAGCAACTAGTAAAGGGTTTTTTGTATGAAGTAATTTCTGAGATTGATGAATTTGGATACTTAAAAGTGCGTGAGCCACAACAGCCGGAATACGATTTTCACGGTACTGTTCACTTTATCCACAAGAGTAATATGCGAAAGGTTGAAATTGTATGAGCAAAACTAGAAACTATCCAACGAACCACGTTAGCTATGAGAATGTCGGTGCTGTTACTAATCACGAAGAAGGAACGTGTACCTTCGAGCTAGACACAATACCCGAAAAGGGTTTGCGTACTATAGACTTGTTTCAGGGTGATGAGCGTTTGTTTAGTATATCCATCAGTGACACAGGCGTATGCTATCAGGTTTTATCAGCTGGTGAGGCTAGAAATTGTTTTACCCTATGGGAGGATGAAGTATAATGTTTAATATGAAACCACACAATCCAGTAATCACATGCAAAGACGGGTTTACTATGTCAGTACAGGGATCTTCAGCTAATTACTGCACGCCAAGAGAAGACTATCCCGATACGCCATACACACACGTTGAATGTGGCTTTCCGTCATCTAAACCATTGACTAAAGAGCTGCGAGAGTTCGCAGAGCTGTTTGGTGATAGTGATTACACAACGACCGTTTACGGTTGGGTGCCGATTGAGGTAGTACAGGCAGAGCTTGACGCTCACGGTGGTATAGTTGATGGGCGTATGCCGTCTAATGTTAAAGAGTTTGATTTTGCCGATTGGGAATAAAAATATGAATAATGAAATAGAAGTTCTTAAATCAATGCAGGTGGGTGATACGTTAATCGAGTTGGTGCATAATCACCACTGTGAGCATTACGAATTGCAGATTGATGGGATACCAGTGTTTAACTGTAAGCATTATGCTCAAGCCTTCTATGAGTATAGTATGGAAGTGGCTTAGCTTATCTAGCCCGCTGCGCGACAGGGGTGGGATATTGTAAAGTTTTGGCACGGGTGGTGCGGGGGCCGCACGGCTGTAAGTCCTTTGGTAGTAACGACTTACGACAATTCTGTTTTTTTTTGATTTTTATTAAAGATTACCCTTGACAAATGCCGATGATTATGGTATAATGAAAGCATCTTAAAGAGGAAAGAAATTATGTTTAGTAAAAGAACCAACCAATGGAACCTTCCATACAACAGCTACAACCCAGTAGCTGAAAAGCGTCGAGATATGGAAAATGACGCTGCAATCTATAAACGTTGGCGAAAAGAGCAAGAGCAAAAAAAGTCAGAAAAAACTAAAGATTACCCTTGACAACTACCGCAAAATTTGGTAAAATTAGGACATACGAAAGACAGTTTCACGAAAGGAAAAACATGAATCAAGAAACTCACACAATCTGCCCAGAAGTAAACGGCGTCCGTCACCTTAGTGATTTGGAGTGCTTCGAGTGCTTCAATGTTGAGATTGACGAACAGGGTCACGACCTTTGGGGTTATCGGGTTAAGCAGGATCGAAAGATTGGCAAGCGTGAAGTGCCAAAGAATGATAACCTGCCACACATGCCCGGAAGTGATGAGCGTATCGAGTGGCTGAGTAGCTACTACGAAAATCAGGGTGATGAGGTTTCACCTTTTGATAAATAGGGAAGGAAAAAAGTTATGAGTTATTATCCACAAATAATTGCAGACCAAATGAAAAGGGGTTTATCAAATGAAACCGCCAAGATTGCCGATATTGATAGAGTTTTGCGTGACTCGGGGTTATCGCGGGTCGAGGTAAGCTACCACATGAACGTCGATCAGGATTTTATCCCTGACGTTCTTGCTTGTTACAACTATAAAGGAAATTAAATATGCCGTATTGGGAAAATCTACAGGTAGCTATTCTTATTTTATCTACCACACTGTTTATTATGTCGTGGGATTATGTTCCGCCTATCTATTCAAAAATAAAAAGGGTACTTGTGAAATGAGAGCTAGACGAATGCATATGATAGAAATTGCTAGGTATTACCAGCGATTGGAAAATAGGGCGATGGAAAAAAAGCGGGACAAGGATAAGCCGAAGGGCTTTCTGAGAAAGCTGCTTAGTAAATAACGGGGCTGTAGCTCAACTGGTTAGAGTACTGGACTGTCGATCCAGTGGTTGCCGGTTCAAATCCGGTCAGCCTCGCTTGGGCGGGCCCCCCGCCGCCGCGTCGTAAACCCTTGCTACCAAAGGACTTACGACGATTCTACTTTTTTTTTCTTTTTTTTACGTTTTTTTCTAACGTTAGGGGTTGACATCTGCCGATAAATATAGTATAACAAGGAGGTTGTTTATGTTGTATTTATTACTGGCCGCGTGTGTGGTAGGATTCTTAGGTGCTGAGATTTTTAACCGTTTTATATTGGGAGATGATAATGTTTAACTCTGATGAATTTAAAGCCGCTATAGTTTGTACTGTTGCTTTTGTGCTTGGTTTACTTGTAGCTTTTTCTTAAAAAATTATCAAATAGGGGTTGACAAGTTAGGCCATTTATGTTATAATGTAGGCATAACGAAAGGGAAAAAATGAACGATAACAAAAAAATCAAATCTGACTTGTGGGACGTTTACTATAAGCTGGAAGAAGCTGGAGCGTCGAAGGTTGTTAAGTATGCCATCATCGACGTTATGATTCTGATGGATAAAGAAGCAGAAAAAAAGTTAGAAAAAACTGAAGTTTGCTCTTGACAAAAGCCGATAATTATAGTATACTTAAGACATAACACGGGCAACATTCAACTGGGGTAACCGACAGCACCCTAACACAAAGGAAAAAACATGATTAGACAAACATTGACACGATTGGAATTAGAGGAAGTAGTAAGCGAAATGGCAAAACGAGATAATGTTATGACCGAAATAGTCAACGAAGTGAATCCGACTGATGAGGATTTGGATAGTCTAGAATTCGAGTATGACGAATTAGAGGAACATGACGGTCAGCCGTCTGAATACGATGAATGGCAGGATTATTATGGCGGTGATGATTGGGATCACGGTCAATATGATCACGCAGAATATGAGTGGGATTGTGACCTGCATAATGAATACTAAAATATAACGCCGCTCCCCTTTAGTAAAGTGAAAGCCTAACGTCTGCTACTGGGGTATAAATGCGGCACAATACAATGGCTTGGTGAATTTTCGCCGGTTGATAAGCCACTGATCCGTGAACGACACGAAACCGAGGATGCCTTGAGGGGCGGTTAACCAAATCGGTGGATACACTGGGACAGCTTAGTCCCGCCGAGTTCAGTGCAATCGGTCAGAGGTGTAACTCCTCTGCAAGTCGCCAATACAACCACCCTTTCGGGGGATATATCGGGGTGCGGATCGGATTCTGGGGAGCCTTAATTCGATAAGTGCTGACTACTCATCTTAACCCGTTGTATCCCCTGAGTGGGTGGCCCCCGCGCCGCCCGTTCGTAAACCCTTACCACACAAGGACTTACGACTTGTATCAGCCGATGCAACCGGCTGGCGTCATGTTGAAATAGCAAGCGAAAAATAGAAAAAATTGAAAAAAGATTGAAGAAAAGGCTTGACACTGGTCGATATATATAGTATACTTGGTAGAGTAAGTTAATCACGAAAGGAAATGATTATGAGAAAAGTTAAAGATTCGACAGGTAGGGAACACACTATCCACGCTTGGTATGTGACTAAGCATGGTTGGGAATATTTCCAAACTGAGGCAACCGATGAATATGGGTATTCCTATGGGTTTGTCCACGGATTTGCCGACGAGTGGGGTTCGTTTAGTCTGAACGAAATCAAGCCCTATCTTATGTCAAGTGCTACCGGCTATGAGCTGTATGAGTTGGCTCCGCCAATCGGCTGGGAATGGAAAGATGACGAGGAAGCTGTACTTGAAGAGGAGAGTTTTGTATGGTAGCGTTAACTAAACGAGATGAAACGATTACCGTCGTTTGTCGTCTATGTCGTAAGCATTACGATCTACTGGTTAATTTGGATGACGTGCGTAACTGGATGGATGGTAAACTGATTCAGGATGCTATGCCATACCTGTCTGCTGATGAACGTGAGCTGTTGATAAGTCAGACGTGCGACGATTGCTGGAAAGTATTATTCGGAAATTGTGAAGAATAACTAAAGTTTACCCTTGACAAACGCCGATAATAATAGTATAATGGGAAATATGAAAGGAAACGATAATATGAAAATCTTAGGTTTGAATAGTCAAGTAGAATTTGCCGGAGCAACGGCAACTGTTACTGGTCTGAATACGAACGGTCTCACGCTTACCAATGACAAGACACAACAAGTGGTTACGATGTCGTTGGAACAAGCCACCCAAACTATTAATGAAGAAATGTTGAAAATCATTAAAGTTTAGGGTTGACAACGACCGATATATATTGTATAATGAGAGAGTTGTTCAGAGGAAACTTTAGAAAAGGAAAGAAAATGGAAATTACAAAAACAACAAAGACGGCTTTGACATTTGATAGTTCGGTCTACACTAATACTTATGTTTCATCATACAGTAAAAATGTAGAGATTGACCTATCTGCGACAGACAAGGATGGAGTTGACCACACGTTTGAAATTTTCATGCCGATTGAAAAGGCTCGTGCGTTAGCAAAAGAACTGTCTGGTGATCTGGCGAACTATGACGAAGAAGAATTAAAGAAGCAACGTCAGAGAGAAGAAGAAGCAAGGGCTGAAGCAGAAGCTGAAGCAGAACAAGAAGAAGAATTTACGGGCTAGCTACCCGTTAGGAAGGTGACTGAACAAAGGTAGGAATTCAGCTCCTTAAGGTACGCAAGTCTTGAGCAATGGGCAAATGCCTGAGCAGAGAGATAGCGGTTGACGGCCTCCGACTAACTGAAGTAGTGCTGTCTTGTGGGTAATATAGTAAATCCCGCCCTTCCACTTTTTTTTATTTTTTTGCTTGACAACACGGAAAAAAGTAGTATAATATAGTAATGGTTTTTGAAAGTTTTGGTTTTTTTGAGAAAGGAAGAATTATGAATCTTTCCACTGGCGACCGAGTGTCGTTTAACTACCTAAAGGGAGCGGAGAAAAATGGGTATAACCCAACTCTGGTAGATTATGCTTCCAAAGCAGAACAGTATACGGGTACTGTTCAAGAAGTTCGAGATATTACCGCAAACCCCTTGAGCGAGAAAACTCTCTCTTACGGTAATATCAAGGGAGAACGCTCTAAGAATCTAGTCACCGTTGAGGTTGACGATGATGGTTCCAAAGCGTTCTACGATGGGCGAATGATTGACGTTCAGGTGTCAAAGCCTGAAGCAGTCACCGCCTAATCAGGAGGATAAGGACTATCTCGCTGTCAAGGGAACTTAGTCTATAGCTCGGAGGCAGCCGCGTAAGCAGGCTATAGACTGTCCTACCTTTTTTAGTACATCAACGGTTTGTTGATTGTTTTTTCCTTTCGTTAGCCCTCGTCGGTTTTTGCCGGTGGGGGCTTTTTCGTCATGGTGCCGGATGGGCGGGCCGGGGGCCACACAGAGCTAAACCCTTTGCCTGTAAGGACTTACGACTTGTATCAGCCTATTCACTCGGCTCGAACCGTATGAACATAGCAAGCGTTATTCCAAAAAAAATCTTATTTATTCTCAAGATTATGCTTGACAAGTGCCGATAATTATAGTATACTTGGTAAAGTAAGAGACAACAACACGAAAGGAAAAGCAATGTTGAAATTCTCAAAAGCAAACGCAAAACTGGAAGAATTGTATAATGTACCGGAATTGTCTAAATGGTTAGATAATGGACGCAAGGTATATTCTCTAGACTTACTGTCTGGCTGGTCGTGTCCGTTTGCGAAAGATTGTCTATCTAAGGCAACACCTACTGGCGAAATAAGCAAAGCCGGAAATCCTAAATTGAAGATCGTTGATGGTCGTGATACAGAGTTTCGTTGTTTCTCGGCTAGTCAAGAAGTGCTGTTGCCAAACGTCTATAAAAAACGCAAGCACAATTATGATACGTTGCGTGGTTTGCATGTAAATGATATGATCCACCGACTGAATCAGGACTTGCCGAAAGATACAGGCATTTTGCGGTTTCACGTTGGTGGCGATTTTTTCAATAGCGATTACTTTTTTGCATCGTTGAATCTCGCCATGATGAACCAAGATAAGCTATTTTATGCTTATACGAAAAGTCTACGCTACTGGATGAAATATCGTGAATGGGCTGACAAGATTGAAAACTTTATTCTGACTGCTAGTCGTGGCGGTCGTGATGATAATCTAATCGAGTCTGAAGGTCTACGGGAATCTGTAGTTGTATTCAGTGAAGCTGAGGCTGAAGAAAAAGGTCTGGAAATAGACCATAACGATAGTCATGCCGCTGTACCCGATTGGGAATTTGACAACTTCGCATTGCTGGTTCACGGTACTCAACCGAAGGGAAGTCAGGCGGCGGAAGCATTGAAGCTGTTGAAGAAAAATAATGTCAAACACTCTTATAGTCGAAAGGTAGGCGTATAATGAAAGTTATATCAACTAAGTGTACTGAAGAACAACAAAAAAAAGATATGCCGGAGCTGCTAAGGCTTAACGCCGAAGCGTGTGAAACGGAAATGCTCTGGGAGTTCTTTGGCGGAACTATCACATTACCAAACGGCAATAGTTATCAGGTTGTCAATTGAGTATAGAGAAAAAAATACTTTTGTGGAATGTGGTAGCGGTCCCGTTCTTGCTGCTTGTTATGGTAATCATGCTAGCAGTTTGATCGGGGCGGGCCCCCCGCCGCCCAGCTCTAAACCCTTGCTATATAAGGACTTACATTAAATTCATAAAAATATTAAAGATTTACCTTGACAAATGACGATACATATAGTATACTAGTAATAACGAAAGGGAAAGACATGAAAAAAAAGAAATCATTTACAATCACACTGGCAAAGAAGAAGCCGTCTATAGGTCATCATCCCCATCGAGGTGGTAGTGGTCAGCATGACAACCGGCCTCGTAAGCTAAGAACACGTTCAGCTAGAAATACACAAGCAATCAAGGAGTGCTACTAATGGAAAAACGTGTCAATGTATACTTTAACCTGCACAAAAGAGTCTGGAGTGTTCGGCAATCTGGAATAGTCATTGAACACACAAAACAGATATTTCTAAGAGATGTGAAGTATAGAGTGGGTGAGAAGGGAAGGGAGAGGGTATTGCGTGAATCGAGAAAAAACGTACACGCCTACGCAAGTGGATATATCTGCGAAGGGCAAGATCTTCCAAATGTCCCTGAGAGGATAACTTCGGTTACCTACAATCCTTATAAGCACAAGACTTTTGTATTTAAGGATAACGGAAAGGCTTGTCTGAGTTCGGACTATGCCGAGATGAGAATAGAAAATGGAAAACCAATTCTTGATGGAGTTTGGAAATAAGTTTAAGTTTTGGCTTGACAAGAGCCGATATATATGTTATACTCGTAGTATGTTAAGTTTGTTATTTTGCAAGGGAGAAAATTATGGAAACTGCTGTTAAATCTAAGAGGTCTACTGCCGCCGAGTTTGTGCAGTTGTGGCAATCAAGTGATAGTCGAAAACAAGTGGCTGATGCTTTGGGTGTTACCTATGGGTCTGTAGTCAGCCGTGAGAAAACGCTTCGTAAGGCTGGTGTCAATCTCAAAGAGATGAAGAAGCAACCTCGTGGCATCCAAATTGATGCTAACGCTCTGAATATGTTGATCTCACAGATCGACGGTTAATTATACCTTTCGTGAGGGGGTAGGGTAGATTATCACCTGCCTTGCCCCCATTATTATGGGAGGTATGTGTTATGATGAGTTGGAGAGAGTTGCACAACGTGATATTGGAAAAGGCATACGCGGAGCCGGATTTTATGAACGAAACCGTGACTGTCTATGATGTGGCTGAAGGAGAATACTACCCTGCTGATACGATTGAGTTTATGGAAGCAGACGAAGTATTAGACGCTGGTCATATGTTTATTTCAGTGAATTTGATTTAGAAGGATAAAAAAATGAAAGTTAAATTTGTAAAAGATAAAGAAACGAAGAACACGATTCGATTCACCGCTACAGGTGGAGAGGTTTCGGGTAGTCTTTACGTTGCAAAGGGTTCCGAGCTAACAAACGGCAATGTTATTGCTGTAGAGGTTTCGGAGCAGGCTGTAGAAGCGTAAGCGTAAGCCCAGAGGGTAGCCGTCGATCACCGGCGGCTATCTGGGGCGGGCCCCCCGCCGCCCAGACGTAACCCCTTGCTATCAAAGGACTTACAGCTTTTAAAAAAAGATTAAAGTTTTGCTTGACACACGCCGATATATATAGTATAATGATAACTCAGCAGCCCAATTAAAGCCTCCTTGATGAAGGGTGAGAAGGGTGACGGCTTAGCCCCTGCTGTTTTTTCTAATCCTGCCTGCTAGCTGTCTGAGGATGTCTATAGCAAGCGAAAAATGAAAAAAATCATATTCTCTCAAGTTTAGGGGTTGACTTTGACGATATATATGGTATGATATAGTGGTCGGGAGTTGGGTTGAAGTCAGTATACGCTAAGTCCCAAGGGGAAACTTCCCCTTCTCCCGACCTTTTTACTACTCTGTTTTTTGAAAGGAAATTGAGATGGAAAATCTAGGACAAGAAAAGAGAGAGTCCTACGCTGGTGACTTCGTTCTGAAGAACCAGAAGACTAGTGATAGTCAAGGGTTTAGAAATGTTTCTAAGGCTTGGTACGACAAATGTCAGACGTATGACGAAGTAATGGATCAAATCGCTGATGATCAAAATAAGATTAAAGATATCCGTGCTCCACTTACAGATTTTACGCCTACTGTAAATGATGACGGCAAAGCCGTTTTAAGGTATAAGGATGGTAGGGAATTTGAACCCACGGATCATGCCTTAAAAAATATTGCTGTTGCTGGCAAAACTTCTGACTGGTTCCTCCGAGACCTTAGAAAAGACAAGCTCGATAATAAGGGCGAAACTTTTTACAAGCGTAATAGTGGAGATGCCGAACTTCTAGTTCATTGTCTGAAGCAGACATTGTGGCATGAAAGCCGATTCGATCAGGATGTCGAACGGTTATGGCGAACTTGGGATAATGGTACGCTGCGTGCTATGCTCTCAAATAAGTACGCGATTGTAAATAATCAGTGGATGATGGATGTTGTTCGGGAAACAATCCCCGCAGGTATGCTTTCCCACTGGCGTGGCGATGCTGATAATATTTTCGGCAATGTTCTTATTCCAGACTCTATCAGGGAAGAAGACGACTCTGACTATGGTGGAATGCTGTCCATTGGTAATTCAGAAATCGGTATGCGTCGTATTTCTTCTACGCCTTCTGTATTCCGAGCCATCTGCATGAATGGATGTATATGGGATCAAGAGAAGGGTAAATCAATCGGGCAAGTTCACAGGGGTGAAATCGACTTAGAAGGTTTGAAGTATGAAATTCAATCAAATCTAAACGAACAGATTCCCTTGATGAATGAGGGCGTTGACCTTCTGTTGAAACTGAGAGAGCTTGGTAACGAAGGTGTTCACATGTCCAGAATTGTCGGGCAAGTTTGTTCTGACAATAAGATTACCAAGAAACACTCGTTTGGGGTTCTCAAGTCCTTCTTGGTTGAAAAGGAAGAAGTGGATTCGTTAGCCAACTCTGCCTTCGGTGTTGTAAATGCCATTACTAGATTCGGTCAGACATTGAGTGATTCTGAGTGGGTGAAGTTTGATGAGATTGGTGGTAAGGTTGCCAATATCACTAGGCCAAAGTGGAACGCTACTGTTCAGCGGGCTAAAAACCTAGACGAGAAAGACCTTGAGAAAATTTTTGGGAGTGTTGCCGCATGAGCATTATCACGGTAGGTGCCCTACTGGGTCTACTGTGCGGATGCGCATTAATGCTGCTTGACTCTATGAGTGACTAATCTTCATAGGCCCAAAAATTGGGTTCCGCTTCGGCGGGGCCCTTTTTTTGTCGATGGGTGGCCCCCCCGCGAACCAGACGTAAACCATTGAAAACAAAGGACTTACGAAGATTTGCTATTGCAAACGGCGTACCAATCCGATATAATATATATAGAAACCGTTGATTCTTTTTCCCCTTTAATGGGGGGTGAGGATGAATTCAGGCCAACCCCCAAGTAGAGGGGTAATGGGAAGGTATCAGCCTATCCTGCCTGCTAATAGTCTGGGATAAGTCATAGCAAGCGGTTTATAAGTCAGAATAAGTCTGTGACAAATGGTTTAACAGGAGAAGTTAATATGGTTGTTTGTGTGGGACTTCTTTGTATCTCCCAATCCAATCGGCTTTCGGTCTGTATGAGATAGCAAGCGGTTTCTTAGGTCGGACGTTGTTGTGTACCATATAGATAATGAATAGTGTGTTAATATGTGGTATAATATATAGGAGGCAGGGTATATCTTTGTATTTCCTTATCCTGTCCGTTTTCGGTCTATGATAGATAGCAAGCAGTTTCCTATGATACCTAAGATAAAAGATGGAACAATAAGTAGTGTAAATGAGTCGGCTAAAGACAAGAAGTTTATCAAGGATGGGTGGACACAGATGCTAGAAGAAGACCCAAACTTATTCTCCTGTATAACAGAAACATGTAAGAAGATTCCTGAGAGAAAAATGAAGGAGGGGTTTCTCAGGGGATGTTGGTTAGTGTGGGCGTTATACAACAGTCAAGATGAAGCAGACCAGATGAATAAAGAGTGGGGTCTGTAGAGAATATATTAGTGACTTGTGCTTCTGCCGAGTTATCGGTTTCCCTGTGACATGTCTTTTATGGGCGAGTGATTTGTTATGGATGACGGGATACTATCTTTCCTTTTTGTCACTCTCTATTAAATTACATTCAGAAGCCAAATCTATATAGAACCAGAAGATAAGTTCTGGGTTATCATAGTATATATACACAAGTTCTTTGGGATTTCCACTTTTACTGTATTGTGGGCATATTTGATAGTATAAACCTTTATGGGTAATGCCTTATTTATACTCCCCCTGTCTAATCTATTACACATATGAGTATATACCCTCTAACCCCATTATGAATGTGCATACCTTCCCCCTGACCCCTTTTAAGTAAATAAAAAAGAGGATTTCTGCTCACACTCACAAATAAGCAGCCTATAGCCAGTTTGGATCGCCATTACTACAGGATTTATGTCGAGAAGCATCAGACTATTGCACTGGCCTTCTCAAACTCCAGATTATAGACACCACAGAGTTTCCTCCTCAGTTCATTTTAGGTTCTGGTACTAAACCTTTGTCCATATAAGGGACTATAATGTAGAGGCGTGTAAGTAAATCCACCCTACACACTATTATATCTCCACGATTCCCATTTTTCCTATTGACACCACCTACTTTTCCTGTATAATACCCTATAATACGCCGCACTGTATTTAACATTCGTGGGTTATTCGCCCTATCTGTGGTATTATGCGGCAACTTTGTGGGTTTATTTCCCTTTTTTTACTTATTGTGTTCAGCAGAGGTTGAAAATGACAATTCAAAATAACGACAATTACGATGTGGTTTCTGAAATCTATATTGCAGGAGCAAAAGAAGCCCTAAATTATAGGGGATACGACGATGTTATGGTATACTATACTCTACTCTCTATGGGTGTTCCTAAAGATGCTATCAAAGACATAGGGAAAGAAGAGAGGGATAATATGGTAAATAAAACGGAAATTAAAAACAATTAAAAAGAAATTAAAGTTTGGTGGCTGAAAATGACGATAAATAAGGTGGGCAAGGGGTTTTTCCTCTTGACATCGTGGGACAAATGTGTTATAATGTGTTTTTAGCAGGAGAATTAGGTATGCCATTTGATGAAGATTTAAGCTCACAAATCCAAGAACTCGTTAAGAGGGGGCTGGTCGAGCAGTATATTGATGAGAACGGCGATTTCATCTTTGAACTTACAGAGATGGGTAATAAAGTAGCACACGATCTATTTAGATCACAGGGAGAAGAATGATGCCAGATATTATTACTATTGGTATTTGTACTGGAGTATTAGTTGGTTTATATATTGCTTTTACATCTCCCCCATCAAGAAGTATTGGAAAGAAGTTTTACGGATCATTTGCAAAATTAAAGAGATTTAAGAAAACACTATGAACATATTTTATTTAGATAAATCTGCTGTTATCAGCGCACAGTATATGTGTGATAAACATGTGGTTAAAATGATATTGGAATCTGCACAGCTACTTTGTACTGCACATCATGTGTGTCCTAGTGGCGTGGAGTTTCCAGAAAAGTTTTATAAACAGACACATATAAATCATCCATCGGCTGTCTGGGCTAGAACCAGTACAGACAATTACTTGTGGCTCACGGCTCACGCCAAAGCCCTGCTCAGTGAATATACTCACAGATATGGAAAGCAGCACGCAAGTACATCTGTTATTCGTTGGTGTTGTTCAAATCTTCCTGACATACCAAATGGTAAACTTACAGAGATGCCACAATGTATGCCAGATGAATATAAAATGGATGACCCAGTGTCAGGTTATCGTAAATACTACAAATATGGAAAAGCACATCTACATAATTGGAAAAACAGGGCTGTGCCTTCTTGGATTTAATTAAGAGAGGAAAACAATGAATAGTTTAGAAAAAAACACAACAGATACAGAATCAACCACAAAACCAAAAAAACAACAACAAGAGAAGTTACCATCAGATCAGAAGATACTTCGTACTTTATATGAGCATTATGGAAAACCAGACAATATTGTAAAGGAGAAAGTTAAGTTATATAAAAAGTATACTACTCCTGCTGGAATGAGTATGGGAGATTGGAAAGAGGGCGATTTCCAACTGGGTAGAGTCACTATATTTACTGGATACAAAGAACATCCAGACGATATGTATGAAGCAACCTGTGTACAAGAAGAGGGCGTTGGGAGTTGGTTCATTGGGGTATCCCCTACTACCATGAAAGTATGGGTTGGAGGAAAACTTGACCAAATTTTAGAGATTATCTAAATTTATTGGTTGACAAACGACGACAACTATGGTATACTTGTGGAATAACAGATTTTGAATAGCGAGGGTTAAGATGAACTTAAAAGAAATGATTGATGATAATATGGCAGTCTTGGAAGCTGAGTCAAACCATAAAGAGATGTTAGCAAAAGAAAAGCTACAACGCCAACGTGAGGCACTTATAGAACTTCTTGACGAAATTAAACCAGTTATTGAAGAAGCTGGGTATAGCATTGGGCTACGGAGGGATGGTAACATATTTGCTAAGAAGTGGCGTGCCTATGAAGATTCTTGGGAAAGGTCAGTGGAGAAGGTCTACTTCCTCAAGGTAGAATTTGAGGATTCCAGACATCTCAAAAACACTGGTGAGAGTGAGAGCTTTTACGCTCCAGATACACAATACGCTGGGCAACACTGTGGTAGTAATAAACC
>Ga0209992_10001454_pt1 | contig 24929 bp, 34 predicted proteins | sample 2SBtaG_2_FD_182564 | JGI IMG/M metagenome (GOLD analysis project Ga0209992, IMG submission 182564) | Deep subsurface microbial communities from Kolumbo volcano to uncover new lineages of life (NeLLi) - 2SBTROV12_ACTIVE470 metaG (SPAdes)... | ecosystem: Environmental > Aquatic > Marine >... | reverse complement strand
TGATTTGTTTTTCATGTAAAATAAGGTCTCATTATCTTTTGTAATAAAACAAAGATCATTATTTACAGAATTAGGAATTTTTCTGATATTCTCTTTTTTGATATCTTCAAACATGTATTTTGTTTTTTTAGTTGATGATGTAAGAATTTTAAAATTCACTAATTTTGAAATATCATTTAAAATATCTGTATGATAAAAATTTGCAAAGTCTTTTTCATTTCCCAAAATACATACTTCATTTCGTTCATCATTTATCATATCATTGATCTTTGAATTGATTCTATTTTCACCTTGAAGTACTTGGAATTTCTCATCAATCTCTTTTTCATCATTTCCTATAGGGACTGTTTGCCATAATTCTACTAGTTCTGCTTTTTGTTTTTCTAATTTTTTTATTTTTTGTTTTTCTGTATCTATAATTGATGAAATAGCTTCTGTAATCTCCATTGCTGTAAATTTTACTGGATGTTCGAACATTGCAGACACAATTCCTTTACTTTGTAATGATGAGAGAATCTGGTATGTTTCTGTTCTTGGTAGCTTTAATGCTTGATTAATTTCTGTTGCAGTCTTTGTGCCATTTTTTCCTAAAAATAGGTATACTTTTGATTGATTTGCTGTTAACCCAAATTTTTCTAAAATGGCTTGAATCTCTTCTAATGATTTTTCAATATTTTCTAAAGATGGTGTTCGATTTTGTTCTTTTATTGTACTTTGTTCCTGTGTTTTCATTTCCCATATTTGGAACATTTAAGATCGATTTATGCTTATTGTGTTAAAATTAGTTGATTATACTGATCGCTATTTGACATATTTTCTTATCAAATTACTGTATTAGGCTCATACTATGTGTATTTTGATATGTTATTACTTAATTGACTGGGCAAATCTTGAATGTGACTATTATTCATGAATTCACCAATTTTGGTGTATTTTCGGAATATTACATACTGGTACTCTTAATCAAATAAATCCCAAAATATACAATGTTTGAACATCAGTTTGGTGATGATTATATATCCAACTTAAAATCTATTGAAGAACAACAAATCCAATTACTAAAAAGAAAAGCAAAATCACTTAGGGCTGAACTAGAAAAAACAAATTCATTAATTGACCGTTCTACTAAAAAATATTCTTACTCTGAAGATTTTTCACAAATACGTGATGATCCTTCTTCAAAGTCTTATTTTTTAAAAAATAATTTTTTTCAAAACATTACAAAAAAACATATTTTATTTTTGTCTTCTGTTGTTCTTTTGGTATTATCTGTAAATTTAATCGATAAACCCTATTCTATTTTTGATTCAGAACTTGATAATTCAACTCCTATGAAATCAAAATTCGTAGTTGAAAACTTGCGTGGAGATACGATTGATACTATGAAGTCTTGGAGACTCATATCTGGAGAAATGTTAAGTGTTAATTTGTTAAATGATGAAACATTGACTGAGGAACAACATGATGCAGTAATTAATGTGATCATGTCTACTGACTCAATTGAACTTGATGACTTTATGGTTAATCGAGGTTTTGAAGGATCATACTCAACATATTATTTAGGATGGGCAGGTGCAATGAGTGAAGCAAAAAAAGCAGAAACTGTGTATTCTATTCCTTCAGATTTTACAATAATTAATTCATTAAATGGTGAGGGAAATATTGTAATTGACTTTTCAACTTTGATGGATACTGATGGTTTTTCAGGATATACTAGATCTGTTTTAGATAACGGTGAGATCTTAAAATCTTATATTACAATTTACAATGTTGATGAGTTGGAAGCATCTGAGTTGGCAACAATATTGAGACATGAATTTGGACATGCATTAGGTCTGGGTCATTCTACTGATCCTGAAGATTTGATGTCTCCAGTTATTTTAACTGATTTTCCATATATTTCAGAATGTGATGTAATTGCTATGCGTGTATTATATGATGGAAATGAATCTAGTATGGCGGTATGTGAAAAATGACTATTCGTGCAGTGGTAGTAGATGATGAAAAAGACACTTTGGATTTGTTTAGTAATCTCTTAACTAGTCATGAAATCCAAGTTGTAGGCAAGGGGTATAATGGTGAGGAGGCATTATTTCTTTTTCAAAAATTAAAACCCGATGTAGTTTTTCTTGATGTTTCAATGCCTGTATTTGATGGATTATATGCATTAGAAAAAATCCGAGAATTAAATCCTAACGCTGTGGTGTTTTTGATTGTAGAAAAAATGACATTAAATACTGAAATGAAAATGAATCGATTAAACCCTTCTGCAGTTTTTCGTGAACCCTTAGATGTAAATGAAATTATTAAAAAAACACATCAATTTTGTTTACCTCCTAAAGATGAATTAGAAAATATGCAAAAAACAATGATTACTTTGGCATTAAAAAATACTTTACTTGAATTAGGTCATGATGAACTTGATAAAGTAATAACAATTTTACAAAAAGATCATAATATGACTCTAGATGATTGTTATGATAATCCTGATGAACTTAAACTTGTTTTACATGATCTATTTGGTGAATCTTTTGATGACATTTTAAATTCTTTTGAAGAGAATATGAAAGCAATTTCCTCTCATACTGCAACTAAACATTTTATTTCAAATTTACATGAATAATTTCTTTTAAACATAATGTCAAAACCCAACTTCCCTATTTCTTTAGAAGATAAAATATTTGAAATAAAATATGATTCTGATAATGTTTCAAAAATAATATCTTATTTCCCCTTGTCTATTTCAGAGAAACAAGAAATTAATTTAATTTTAGATAAAAATTTTGATAATTTTCATTCAATTTTTACTGATGTAATTTCTGATGAAGAATGGATGAAGACAAAAGACTAGATCAAAAAAAAAATTCAGTGATGAATTATTTGATATTGATAAAAAAATCTATTCTGATTCCCTTTATTATGGAGAAAATATGTGATTAATTGCCGGGATAGCCAAGTGGTAAGGCGGCCGTCTCGAAAACGGCTACGTGAAAGCGTGCAGGGGTTCGAATCCCTTTCCCGGCGTATTTTGACATTTTTCCATTAATCACGATGTATAAAAATTGGAATACCGAATTTGATTATTGAAAAATTGTTTGAATTATTGAACTATCATTAAAAATATTTTTTGAAATTTTTATTTTAACAATATATTTCCCATCTTTCATTTCAATAATTATTTTTTCCCAAAATAATGAATATTTGTCAACAGCTCGTTTTTTTGTTGTAAATTCAAATCCTGTGATTACCAAATATCCGTCACGGTTCAATTTATTTATTTTACGATATCCTGAAGTTTTTGATAATTTACAAATTTTTAATATTTCTGGAACTGACAGTGATTTTTTCCCCACTTGTTCAATGATGCTTCTTAATTCCTTATCTCCAATCATCTCTAAAAATTGTTTGATTAACGATTCTTCTTTGATTGATAAGATGATGGAATTTTTTTCTTCATTAAAATTGATTATTTCAAAAATACACTTTTCTTCAAACTTTTTTGAATCCATTTTTGATATTTCTTTAAATTCTTTATCAAATTTTGAAAAATCTATCATTGATTGTTTTATAGAGAATCCATATTTTTTAAATAATTTTAGTTTTAGCTTTTTCTCAATATCTGGTTCTAGATTTTTCTTGATTTTTGAACTTAAAGATTTTGCAAGAAACAAATCAATTCCTGACAATACTTGATTTTTATTGGCAACTTATAAAAACAAAATGATTTTTTATTAATTATGGGCAAAACTGCCATTGTTATTGATGATGATTATGATACTGTGGACACATTTAGTGAATTACTGGGAGAACAGGGTATCTCTATTGTTGGAAAAGGTTACAATGGAAAAGAAGCAATTGATTTGTATTCAAAACATTCTCCTGATCTGGTTTTTGTAGATATTATGATGCCTGATGGCTCTGGCTTTCATGCAATTCGAAATATCAAAAAAATCAATGATCAGGCAAAAATAATTGCTGTAACTGCAGATCTCAAAACTAGTACGTATGAAAAATTGAGTAGTTTGAATGTTCATGGACTTGTTTACAAGCCCTTTGATTTTGAAAAAATAATGTCTCTTGTAAATAGTTAGAATTTCAAAATCTTTAAACTAATTTGATTCTGTATTATACTTATGACTGAAACTGTTTCATCTCAAATTAAAGATTCAGAAATTGCTCTGCATGACTTGATTGCCCATTTTAGAGAAAAATGTAAAATTTGTGGACATCATAGAATTATGCATAATGAATTAGGAGTATGTGAAGGAGTAATGAATAAACCTTGTAATTCTGGCTGTGATGCTTTTGAATCTGAATGACTCTGATTTTATAATTCTTTAATAATCAATTTTTCAACAATATCTCATGGGTGCAAATAATGATGGAGAAAAAATTTACCCTCTAGGATATGAACCTGAACATGATGATCTTCCTGATATTGATCCACGTGTACAGAATCAATTACTAAATTTCATTTTACAATCCTCTCCTGAAGCTGCTGTAGATACTGACCTTTTTTCTGTAATGGCAAAACGTCGTTCAACTAGAAAATTCTCTGACAAAATTGTTGAAACTGCAAAAATTGATAAAATTATATCTGCAGCTGACACTGCACCTACTGCTGGAAATTTTCAAGGTTTTGAAATCTTTTATCTCAAAAGCCCTGAGAAGAAAAAACTTCTTGTTGCTGCATGTAATAATCAACCCTATGTTGATGCTCCCGTAGTGTTAATTTTCTGTAAAAATCCTTCTAGGGTCAAATTTGATTTTTCTGAATCTATTCTGAAAAAATTTGCAATACAAGATGCTACACTTGCAGCTGGTTATTCTCAACTTGCAGCTCAGGCCTTAGGCTTAAGTTCAATTTGGATTGGAATGTTTGATGAACAAAAAATAATGGATATTCTTGAAACAGATTTGGTTCCTTCTTCTGTATTGTGTATTGGATACCCTAAACAAACAAAATTCCCTAAGCCTAGAAGAAACCTCAAAGATCTAGTCCATGTGACTTGGTAAATTTTTGATATTCTCCAGATTTAAATAATGAACAATTCTTGATTAAATTATGACTGATGCATATGTAATGTTAAATTGTGAATTAGGTGCAGAAATTGAACTTGTTGAAAAATTAAAGGAGATTGAACAAGTTTCTGATGTCTTTGAAACTATTGGAACCCATGACATGTTGGTAAAATTACAAGCAGAAAATTTTGAAAAAATCCGAGAAATTGTTTCATGGAATATTCAAAAACTACCCAAGGTTCGTTCCACTTCTACTCTAATCAAAAAAGAAGTTTGAAATTAGTTTTTTTCTAATTGTGTATTTGTATAAATTTTTTTGAAATTAACATTAATTGTTTTAGATTAAAAGAATTGTAAAATCCGAAAGAACATGAAAATGAGGGGGCATAATTTACGGGCTTTCGGATTTTATGTCTCATTTATGATGTGCAAGTCTATACTGCTATGTATGTTCATTTCAAACAAATCGCGCATAAATTCAATTTAGATTTGACAATTAATGCCAAAATTCATTAAAATATGATAAATTATACTATTATTCAAATGAGCGACGAGAAAAATGAAATTGAAAAACTAATTGATACTATGATAACGAGTGGTGATGAATTAGTCGATAACCTCAAAACGGTTCTACCTAACTCTCTTTCAGAATCTATGGTGATGTTTCATGAATCTAATGTCTTGAATCTAAAGAAAATCAAAAAATTTCTTAACAAATAATCTTAATTCCCTTTTAATGTCATTACTACTATATGCTTTTTAATTATTAAGTGGAATTTTTAGCATGTCTAGATCTCGAACTATGAGTATTGTTGTAAAAAAAAAGACTGGTGATGCATTTGATGCAATTCTAAATATGCCTCCTAAACTGATGTCTGATGCAAAGATTACTGATGATGGATGGTGGTCATTTACTGGTCCTCATGGAAAATCTTTTCTTAAATTCAATGATCATAAACCTGATGGAATTTTGGATCATCAATTCATTGATGAAGAATCTTCATGGAATGTACCTATGAAAGTTGTATCAAATGGGGATTTTTCTGAAATCTTGATTACTTTGAATAAACCAAATGAATTAACTGATGAGCAGTTTGATCAAAGGATTTCAGAAATGGGTGAGATGATTATTGTTATGAAAAATATTATCGAATCTGACTGTTGACCTATTAATCTCTAAATACATCCCTCTTGGTCTTCTTAGTACAAATCATTCTTCAAGCTTAAATGTAAATTTTGTAATGGATAATTGTTAAAATGCCATATGAAGAAGTATATTTTCAAAGACTAGATGATGATTCTCTTGATTCTGTAAAATTAAAGCGTCAAAAAAATAAAATGAATTAAAATATTAATACTATTTCTGAAAATTTCTATTAATCTGCACTCATTCTATTTCGTAAAACAATTAATCCAAATATCACACTGCCTGCAGAAACAATGTTGAGTATTGTGATGCTTTCAGATAAAATTATGGCTGAATATATGATGCTGAATACTGTAGTTGTAGAATAAATTAATACAGTTCTTACAGCTCCAATCAATCTTAATGCCATAACGAAAAACATCATTGTTACACCGATTCCTAAAAATCCTACTATTGACATGATTGAGATTTGTTCAAATGAAATATCAAATGGAATTTCAAATAACAACATCAATATCAATGACATTATTGCACCTGTGCATGACATGATGTGAACTATGTGTCTGGTCTTTACAGTATCGCTAATTTTTTTTGCAATAAATGTATCAAGACAGTAAAAAAATCCTGCCATCACTACAAATAAATCTCCGATCATAAAGTCTGATAACTCCCAATTATTGTGTTGCATGTCAACTCCTATTGGAATAATTATTGAACCCATTACGATTAGCAGAAATGGAAAAACTTCTTTTCTACTTAATTTTTCTTTGAAAATCATAATTCCTAATAAGATTGCAAAAATTGTTTCGGAATTAACTAGAATTGATGCATTTGTTGCACTAGTTTCTTGTAATCCAAAAGTGTAACTTAATGTTCCTGATGCTTCTACAACTCCAAGTAAAACTAACAAAATCATTGTTGTTTTATTTGTCTTTTCAGAATCTTTTTTTATTTTTTTTTTAGGAATTGGTGAAAATAATAAACTGTTGATTACATAAATTACAAAAACTAACATTAATGGATTTGGAATGATGGAATTTTCTGCTGAATATTCATCCATTAGTTGTTTGGGGATTACATTTGGTAAAGCTGAGAATGCTGCAGCTAAAATTGCAAACATAAATCCAGCACCTCCTATTTGATTTTGGAGATTCGAAAATATGCTAATTTTTACAATTTTTAATTCTCTTAAAATCTGCAAAGTTTGGGTGTATTTTGCCACGTTTTTTATTCCAATAAGATGTTAATACCATTTTTGGAATTAATCCTTCCTACGCACCAATTCCATTTCCAAAAACTGAAATAATAAAAATATTGAAATATCATTAAATTTATGAACATAATAACTTAAAATGAGTTCTGTTAATATCCCTCAAGAATTTGATAAACAAATCAAAGAATTGCCTCTGGAAGAAAGAATACAAAAATTAGAACAAGTTTTCAAGAATTCTGATGATGAATCTGAGCGTTGGGATGCTGTTTGGATTGCAGGTGAAATTCCAGTAGAAGTAAATTTGAAAGGCCCGTTATTTGAAAAAATGGTTGATTTGTTTGCATGGGTATTAAAAAATGACCCAAATGATGTTGTACGACATGAAGTGTGTTACCAAATTGCAGCACGAAATATGCGAAGAATCATCCCAGATCTTGCCCATGCTGCAAATTATGATATTAGTCCTCTAGTACGTCATGAGGCTACTGAATGTTTAATGATAATTCGAGCAACTGATCAAATGGGTGCTATTGAAAAATCTCTTCATGATGAAAATGAAAGTGTAAGAAATACAGCTCGTTTAGTTGCTAAAAGAATGCAAAGATACAAATCAAAATTTAACGCAAAATCTGAATGGATTTCTATCTAGACACTTTTGATGTGTTTGTATAATGCATAAATCATAAACATATTCGCCACAAACCATACTACTGTAACTGGATGTGCATCAAAATATTCTCCAAAAATCTCTAAATGATAATACCATACATCTCCTGCAGCATTAATCATAAGACCAATTACTAATAGAAGCCAGATTGGACCTAAGATTCCTTCTCTAAATGTTAATGCCCCAATTATTGTAAAAGATAAAGTTGTAGATGCAGCTGCTACAAAAATCAATCCATAATAAAAGTCAAAATTTAATTCTGCATCTGGAACTCCGATAGACATTGTTATGTATACCATCAAAGCAAAAATCGGTATTGCTGGAACCCAAATTTTTTGGAATTTAGAAAATCCAGAATGAAAGTATTTCATATTTAAAAGTAAAAATGCTAAAGTTCCAGGATATAATGCAAAAAAGAACACATCTGCAATTGAAGGATATGACTCAATTTCTAGAATTAGTTCAAAAGTATAGTATAGAATTTCAGCAATAAGATATGACGTAAACGCTAATCCTAGTAAAAAATAGGCTTTGGCTAAAATTCCACTGTCATTTTGTTTTGCCATAATAAATGACAAAATTGCAACCCCTGATGAAAATACCAGTGAGAAAATTAGGGCTAATGTTCCTGCATCTTCTTCTGATGCCAGATTTAATCCTATGAAAATACATAAACCGATTCCTAAAATAATTGCAATACTTTTAAGATTAATTGGATTTGAGATCTTGTCTGGAACAATTTCTGGGTCTTTCATATTTTCATTTGTAAATTATCATTGAAATATTTAGCTAAATTCGATATTTTCTATATTTTCTTAATTATTTTCAATTATTTTCATATTTTATGATTTTTTTCAATTTCTAAGCATGTTTTATTAAATTATAATGATTCCCAAAATTGGGAATTACGTGCTTATTTTGTTTCATTCAGTTACCAAAACACAAATTTAATTAACTTAAGATACTATGAATTACTATGGTTGGATTTGATCATTTACTTGCAAAATCCCTAAACGAAATAGTTAAAAAAAATCTTGGAGATAAAACCTCTAAGAAAATAGAAGATAGATTGTTCGAGAAATTTGGTATTTCTTTAACTCAATCAATTGAGGAATTTGATAAACTTGATCTTGTTCTGAGAGAATTTTTTGGAAAAGGTGCTGATGGATTAGAAAGAAATTTCTTCAAAAATCTATTCCAAATTAATTCTAAAAAATCCAAGGAAATGTGGCATACTATTACTGATTCACATGTCAATGAAATAATTTTGCAGGCCTTTGGTGATTCTGAAAAGAAAAAAATCTTGGAGACTGTTTCAAATTCTTCTAAGATAATTGCAACAATATTAAAAGAATGCAATCTTCCACAAACCTCCGGATATCGAAAGATAAACCAATTGATTGATGATGGCCTATTAGTTCAATCAGGTAATATCATTAAAGACAACAAAAAAATCAACAAGTATGTTTGTATTTTTAATAATTTAAAAATCAACATTGAGAAAAATAATTTAATCGTTGATGTCCAACTTACAAAATTAGAGCAACAAAACAGTTCCATTTTACAAATTATTTCTAACTAGAAATTCAGTTTTATTTCCAATTATTATATAATACATTTGTATTTTCATATTTTATTGTTTGACTTTAATAGCGATCATAATTTTTAAATAGCTATTTCCATATTTGGAAATCATGATGGTAGAAGAAACTGCTATTGTAATTGATGATGATTATGATGTTACTGGTATATTATCTGAACTATTAGAATCTCAAGGAGTTAGTGTTTTGGGGATGGGTTATACTGGGGGTGATGCAATCCAACTTTTCAAAAAACATTCTCCAAAAATGGTATTCATGGATGTGCATATGCCAATAAAAGATGGGATTTCTGCTTTAAGAGAAATTAAAGAAATTTCATCTAAAACAATAGTTGTCATGATCACTGGAGATTTATCTTCAACAGTTGATGAACAATTACAAACATTAGGTGCAAATTCAATTATTCATAAACCATTTAGAATGAAAAACATAATTCAAATTATTAAAGAAGTTCAAAAACATTCTACGATGATTCCCTCTTGATGTATTCAATTTGAGAAAACTCCAAATTTAATTCATTTTTTGTAAATTATTTATGATTTTTTTATTCTTTGTCTGATTCATCTGTTTGTTTTCTGTTAGGACCCACCATGTCTTCAGGATTAACTTTATTGTCCCAATCTCCTCGTACTCCTTTGATCAATGCAATTATTCCTGCTATGATAAATCCCACAATTGTACCAAAGAATACAGTTTGATCAAATATCTTAAATGAACAATTAATTTCTGTTGGTGGTTTATCCTCAAAATATTCATAACATGTTCCAAATTCACTTGATTCTATTGTCGCAGCTTGAAAATGTCCTCCAAAAACCCCTAAAATAAGAAATCCTACAAAAACTAAAACTATTCCAATAATTATAAATCGCATATCGCTCATATTTTTTCAATAAATTAATTGTATTTACACTTTGATCCTAATGAATTTGATATTATTTTTCAAGGATTTTTTTAAGATTTTCAAGAGACGCTTCATAAAATGATCCCATAAATACGAGAAATTCCAGGAATTGTTTTTCAGACATTTTTTCACTATTTAGATAAGATTGCCATGTTAATTCCACTAAATTTTTTGATTTTTTATTAAGTGATATTGTGGCTACATATGCTCTTAATGGTAGACCTTCAGTTGCAATGTATGTGAATGATTCTTTGTTTTTCCATGCAATGATGTGCTCTTCAATTTTGTTCCCATCTTCAAAAGTGATTAATCGAATTGCCCCTACGCCTCTTTTAATTTTGGAAAGAAATATTGTTTTTTTGACATCTACTACCCATGTTGGTAAGCCTACAATATTGCTAATTTTGTTCCAAACCTTACTTTCTGGAGCATTAATTTTGATCGTTTTTTTTACTGTTCCTGTATGAAATGATGATTTTCCCATATTTGATAATTTATTGTCATTAATTTTAAATTTTGTTAAAATGATATTTCTTCATAATTTTTTTCAATAAGAAAAATGATTTTTTTTGATGGATCATTGATTAGCTATTAATGTTCTGTTTTTAGCTTTAAAAAATTGTCAAAGTATAAAATATTGTTTAAAGTTGTGAGTATGTTAAATTGAGTACTGTGTTTACAAAATTGATCTCAAAACTATCATCTAATAAAGAATTCATTACAACTTCTGATGAAATTGATAATTTAGAAATTGCACTTAACGCATCATCTTTAGTTACGATCACTAATCTTAAAGGTGAGATCACTTTTGCAAACCAGAAATTTTGTAATCTTTCTAAATACTCTAAAGATGAATTAATTGGAAAAAATCATAGAATCTTAAAATCTGATTACCATGATTCTGAATTTTTTACACATCTTTGGAAAACAATATCTGCTGGAAAAATTTGGCATGGAGGAATAAAAAATAAAGCAAAAGATGAATCATTTTATTGGCTTAGTATGACAATTATTCCATTTTTTAAATCAGGAAAAATTTCTAAATATGTTTCAATATCTCATGATGTTACTGACGAAATTAAGTTTGCTGAAAAAATAACTTCTGCAGAAAAATTTTCTACTGTGGGCGAATTTTCATCTAGATTGGCACATGATCTTAGAAATCCTCTATCTATAATTAAAATAACACTTGAAAATTTCAAAATGATGTATTCTGTTGATGAGAAAAAACAAAAACAATTTGAGAAAGTTGAACGTTCTATTGCAAGAATGGCTTATCAAATAGATGAAGTTTTAGACTTTGTTAAAGAAAAACCACTTAGTTTGAGACCTGTGTCTTTTTCAAGTATTTTAAAAGACACTCTTGAATCCTTTAAAATCCCTTTTGATGTAAAGTTGGTAACTCCTAAAAATGATTCAACTATTAATTGTGATGGTAAACAATTGGTGATTGTTTTTAGTAATTTAATTTTGAATGCTATTCATGCTATACATGGACATGGATTAATTGGAATTAGTTTGGATGAAAATGATCATGAAGTAATTATTGAGATTGAAGATTCCGGAAAAGGGATATCTAAAAAAGACTTGCCCCATGTGTTTGATCCTCTGTTTACTACTAAGCAACATGGTACTGGGTTGGGATTAGTCAGTGTAAAATCAATAATTGATGCACATGGTGGCACGATTTCTGTATCTTCTCCACCTACCATATTTAGAATAATATTTCCAAAAAACCATGTTTAAAAATCTCTATTGATTGTACAACCATTTTTAATCCCCACTTGATAAACTTCTTCAAATGGTATTTGGATGGGGTAAAAAGAAACAAGAAGAAAAACCTACTGAACTTGTTTCTCAGAGTAAAGACGTTCAACTTTCTGACGTATCAAAAATTCTAACTGATCTTGATCAATTGAGGTCTTCTCAAATTCTTTCTGAAATAAAACATCTTAGAAAAGTTACTGCACCTTTAATTGAAGATCTAATAATGATTGGAAGAGTTCTTGAAAAAGATGATCTAAAAGTTGATGATATTGATAAACATCTTGCAATAATTGTGGTTAGAGGTAAAAAACAAGTCATAGATGTTATCAAAAAAGGTGTAACTCCTCTTCCTGAAGTGTCTTCACTTGAAGATATGGATAAATTAAATTATTCCTTGAATCAAATTCTTAAAAAAGTTGGAGATGTTTTAGGTAGACAAACCCGAGTAATTCATATTTTTGCAAAAAAATATGCTAATCAATTAAAAGACAACCTTGAAGTGATGAACAAAAATCATTCTGAAATTCGTGAACTTTTAAAGAATTTTGATTCTACAAAATCTACTTCAATTGAGATTAATGATACATTAAATCAAATCGATGTATTAAAAAATACTAGAATAGAAAAATCAAAAAAAATTATTGACACAAATAATTCAATTGATTCTTTAGAAAAACAAATATTATCAAATAATACTTCCATTGAAGAAATAAAATCTTCTGATGATTATAAAAAATATCTTGATTTAAAAAAGAAATTTGATGAGTTTGGTTCTCAAAAAACAAAAATCAAAAATTCTATTGATGCCCAATTTACAAAAATCTCTCGCCCCTTGAGTAGATATGAATATGCTTCATCTTTAGATAAAGACCAAAAAAATATTTTAACAAAATTAGTTGAAAACCCATTTACTATACTTCTATCTGAAAATAAAGACTCAATTATTGTGATTTTAGAAAATGTTCGTAAAGGAATTACGTCTGGTTCAATTTCTGTAAAAGATATCAATAAAATGTTGTCAAATATCACAGAAACTGAAGAATCTCTTGATAATTTTATAGCCCAAGTTTCAAAATATTTTGAAACCACTAAAAACATGCAAAATGAATTAGATTCACTAATGCCTGAAAAATTAATTTCTTTAGAACATGAACATGCCAAAAATATTTCAAACAAAGATGATCTGCAATTAAAATTAGAAACTTTTCAGGGGTCAATTGATGATGCTGATTCACAAATTCCAAAACTTGTTGCTGAAATTGAGAAAAAATTAAGAATATTTTCAAATACAAAATACACTATTTTGGATTCTTAAAATTAAATTACTTCTAAACTGTAGTGGTTTTGTGCTTTTCAAGAAAAAAAAATTTGAGCGTAAAGTGTTACTTCAAAAAGATGTTCTAGATAGTATATTGTCATTCTGTAAGATGAAACATCCTAATGAAGGAATTTTAATTTTAAAAGGAAAATCTAAAAATGGTGAAATTACAATTGATGGTTTGGTCATTCCACCTTTCAGTGAAACTGGGCCTACTTTTGCAGGATTTCCGCATTCCTTTTTACCATTTGATATGAGCTATATTGGAATAGTTCATTCACATCCAAGTGGGTCTGCTGAACCTTCCGTTACTGATCTTCATAATTTCTTTGGACTTATTTCATTAATTGTACAGTCTCCATATGATGATGATTCTGTTTTTGCTTGGGATAGTAGTGGAAATACAGTGCCTCTATCTATTATCTAAATTCAAAAAATATATTTCAAAAAAATTGACAAAACTTTATAACCTTTTTAAAGCAATTTTTATTGAATTGAATCCTCAACTCAAAAAGTATTATTTGTTTTTAGGAGCCTCTCTAGTATTTAGTATCGGCTTACAAATAGTTCTTGGTTATTTGGGTGTCCCTTGGTTTGTGAGTATTGGAATTGTTATGGCATTGTTCATTTTACTTCCAATGGTGATGAGAAAACGATACATGAATAAAATGAGTGGTGGTTATGGCGGTGACTCTGGCACTGGAGGTGGAGGATTCTTTGGAATGGGTTCACAAGGTGGGGGCTCTTCTGGAGTTAGATATGTTTGCCTTGTATGTAATAATAAACACAAGGGTGGTACATGTCCTCGTTGTGGTTCAAAAATGCAACGTGCAGATTTTTAGATGATTAAAAATGACATTAGAAGAATTACGTAAAAAAGTTCTATATCAAAACTCAATTGAGATATGGATTGGAATTAGTGAAGAAAAAAAGATAGATTGGTTTGTTACTGAAAATTATAAAAAATTTATTGCTTTTCTTTTAGAAAATTCTCTGAAAATGAAACAAATGACGATCTGTTTTGATGAATCAGATACTGCATCTTATGGTGGTCATAGCAAAAAAGTATTTGCAAACAACTTGGCAGCAATAAATGATGAAACTTCATTTTGCTATTCAATAAAATTAAATGATGCAGCTATTGAATTAATTAGAAAATTTGAACTTTAATCTAATCATCGTTTTAACTTTGGATTAACAATCGCATCTAGTGCATTTCCAATAAACACAAAAGCAAGACCTGTGATTGCAATCATTACTCCTGGAGGCATAATCCACCACCACAGTCCTCTTGATGCAGCACCAAATGTATTTGCATCATGTAAAATTTGCCCCCATGTTGGAAATGAAGGATCCCCTAATCCTAGAAAACTAAGTCCTGCCTCAGTTGTGATCGCTGCAGGAACTGAAATTGCAATGCTTGCAAATGCGTATGGTAATAGCTGAGGCAAGATATGTTTTAGAACAATTTTAGAATCTTTTTGACCCATCATGTTTGCAGCCTCTACATATCCTCTGGTTTTGATTTGAAGTGACATACTTCTTGCAACCTTTGCAATTCCTACCCATCCAAAAATCATCAAAAACCCAACCATCACAAAAATGCTGTTACTGATTGTCACTGAAAGAATAATTAGAAATGGCAGGGCAGGCAATGCATAGATGACATCGTTTAATCTCATCATTGTTTCATCTGTTTTTTTACCTTTGAATCCAGCATATACGCCATAAAGTAATCCTGCAATCACTGATGCTATTGATACCACTAGGCCGATGAATAATGCTAATGGTGTTCCCCACAATAACCCCACTGCCAAATCTCGTCTTAATTCATCAGTTCCCATAATTCCAAATGCTTTTCCTCCTATGATTAATTTTGATTCAAGCATTGTTGATTCAGATTCTATTGAATATGTATCAATTAGAAAAATGTAATTTCCTTTTAATGGTTTATTTGTTTGTGCATTTGAAAAGACTATGTCTTCAGCTGATAACCTATCTAAACTAAAAGAAAATTTGTCTGATTGCAATGACAAGTTTTTCTTTATACTTTCATCTGTTGAAAATATTCTTTCACTGTGAATTGTTTTTGAATTTGAATGAGGCAATGATGTTGATAATAAATCTAATTTAATTCCATCAGGACGAATTACAGACATTTGTAATAATGGTGATCCTGTATATTCTGAAGAAAATACGTATATGAAATCATTTGGAAAATCATCATAATTAAAATTCGTGCCAAATTGATGTGAGGTTAATGTAACTTCACCTTTTGAATTACTTTGAATATTTGGATTTTCTAAAATTTTATGTTCTGGTATTTTTTCAATATTTAGAAAATTTACCCAAATCGGAATTGCTACTTTTGGATATAATATCCATTTTCCTGGATTATTCCATTCTTGAAACGTTTCAACTGGGATTGCAACTATTGCGATAATGGAAATAGAAATGAGAATTCCCAGAATTGTAATGCCTGCAATTCCCATCTTACTTTTAAGAAATTCTTGCTTTATTTCTTGAGGACTGATACTGCTCAAGTCCCTGTCCTCACTCTAGGATCAAAATATCCATAAAGTAAATCTGCAATGAATATGGCTGCTAAGAAAAATACTGTTAGAATGTATGTGGCTCCAATAATCACAGGTAAATCCATAACTGTAATTGCTTCAAAATACAGTCTTCCCATTCCAGGCCAATCAAATACTGCTTCAGTAATGATTGCTCCTCCTAAGGAACCTGATAAACTAAGAGCAAGAATTGTTACAATTGGCGGTGCAGCATTTTTTAATGCATGTGTGTAGATAATCTTTTTTTGATTGACTCCTATTGCTTTTTTTGCCATGATGAAATCTTCTTGCATAATTCCTACCATGAAATTTCTTACCAAGTATGCCCATGAGCCAAAACCAATCATTACAATTGTGATTAATGGTAAAGCCATATGATACAATAATGATGCAATGTATCCGGGATCTGATGATGGGATGTCTGGAGTTGCCCTTGCAGGAAATATTTGATATGTAAATGAAAATAAAAATATCATCAACATTCCTATCCACCATACCGGAAAACTAGAACTAATTATTGCAAAACTTGATGTAATTCTATCGATAATTGATCCTACTCTACTTGCAGATAATGCACCTAGGAATATTCCAATAATTGAAATAATTATTGTAGCTGTTGTGAATAAAAGAATTGTTCTTGGAAGTTTTTCAAAAATTATATCTTTTACATCTGAAGAACCTGAATCACTTGTAAGAAATGTTGCATGTCCAAAATCAAGCAATAGTATCTTGTACATTGTAAATCCAATTCTTTGTGGCGAATACCATGGTTCATCCAGCCCTAAAATTTTATTTCGTTGTTCAATTTGATTTTGTACAAATTCTTCAAATTCATCTACTGATGAAAAACTCTCTGCAATTGCAGGGTTTTCTGTAATTTCTGACCTAACCTGAAAAACAATTCCTTGCTTTAGTATTACATCCATGTTTGACCCTACAAGGGAAATTGTGATTAGTAGTGTAATCATTAAAACTCCAAACATGGTTGCCACTCTTGTGGCAACATATCTTTTCATGCCCAATATTGAAAAGTGATTTAATTAGTTTATATCAATTAGTGCGTATTTTCTATCTTTTTTCATTATTTTAAAAATATAAAAAATCAAAGAATAAAAAATGAGTAAAATTTCAATGATTATATGAGTGCAAACACTCTCAGAAAAGCAAAAAAATTAGTTGAAAGTGGAGGAGTTTCCAAAATTGAGGATGATTTGTTTCAAATCAAGTCTTCATCTGATCCTGAAAAATCCTATTTTGTAACTTCTGACACTTGTGAATGTCCTGGATTCAAAAATTTTTACAAATTTCATCATGGAAAGGGACTCAAAGCCAATTGTTCACATTTGGAAGCAATTAGAATTTTCAAAAAAGAAAATGACGCATAATTTATTTTATGTTTTTAAAATCTGTTTTCCCTATGATTGCCTTATTTTTTAAAATTATAATTGGACGTAAAATCAACCCTGGATATTTTATCATTAATTTAATAATTTGAGAATCTGTTTTTTTATTATTTTCTAAATCTAATTCTTTGTACATTTTGTCTCTTTTTCTTAACAGATCAAACGGTTTTTTGTTTGTCATTTTTATGATTCTTTTTAATTCTGCTTCAGAAAATGGTTCTTTAAAAAAATCTCGTGTTTGAATATCTACATTCATTCTCTCAATCTCTTTTATGGTATTTTTACAAGTAATACAAGTTGATTTGTGAAATACTTTCAAATCATTTCTAATCCTTTTGATACATTAAAAATTGTTTAGATGTAAGATTGTCAGGCACAACATATGGATTTTTTAAAATCTTCTGTATTTCTCTCAAAATTACATTCTTTACAAACTTGCCAGCTTCTTTTGTGTAAAATGGATAGTGTTGAATCATAGCAAATCGAATACATTTTACCACCGCACGTTGGGCATGGTAATGGAATATCTATTTTCATGAAAATTATATTGTTTTCTTGAATATAAGGAGCGTGAATAATTCATCTATTGCTCTTCAGAACCTTCTTCGTTAACTGGTTCTTTATCATTTTCTTCCAAATCTCCATCTAATTCCTCGTCTGATTCTTCTTGGTTGAAATCTTCAAGTGTTTCTTTTGTCATTGAAATCATTTCTAAATATGCTTGTCTTGCTTCTTCAATTGTTCCACCATTTTTGATAATTTCATCTCTGATTTTTTGTGCTTCTTCAAAAGTATTTTTTGTAAAGTTTAGTTGATTGATTATTGTATCTTTGATTTCTGGGTTAAGACTGCTGATGTAATTTTCATATTGATATCCTCCATATGTTCCAAAACCAGGTTTTAATTCTTCAATTGCTTTTTCTCTAAGTTCCTTTGCAATCTTTTGTTGTTGCTCTATGAATAATTGCTCTGCATTAGGTTTACTAGCTTCTTTTTGCTCTAAAACTAGTTCATCTAACAGTCCATGATAATATTTGAATAATGTTTGACCAATTGGATCTTTTTCAAAATCACTTTCTTTTGAACCAAGATACTTTCTTGCTTGTTCAGTTGATAATTGTTGTTGTAATGCTGAAACCGGAGATACATCTCCTTTTACTTCAAATTGTGTTGTGGATAATCCTGTCATCCCATACCATGATGCTATTACGTTTACAGTATATGTTCCCTGGATTCTTTGAAAATCTTTGAACTCTGCTTTGAAAACTCCCCACGGATCAGTGAAGACTTTGGTTGTTTCTGAACCTGTTCTGATGAATACTTCAGCACCTCTGATTGGTTTGTATGCATGATTAACTACAGTACCTGTGACTACTACTGTTTCACCTGAGTTGATTATTCCTTTTTCTACACTCAAATCGATAATTAATTCCCATAATTCTGCCTCAGATGTTTGAATGGTTGAAAATATCATTAAAAATGAAAATAACCCTATAATTATTGCCTTATTTTTGTACACTTGATTTACTATTGATTTGGGTTGTTATGACAAAGTATTAAGAAAAATTCACTTATTTTAAATTTAAATTGATTAATTGAACTATTTCTCATTTCTAAGAAAAAATTCAAATTCATCTGTTATTTATGACTAGTAAGATGATTTGTGCAGCCTGTGAGACTAGGAAGCATTTTGAATGTATAGATTGTATGAATAATCACAAGTCTCATCTGTGCTCTTGTGACTGCCATGATGAGAATACTGAACCTCATCCTGTTGGAAATTCCCATTAAATTTAATTTTTAAACTTTCTTTCCATTTCTTGTGCCGTAATTTCTAATGATTTGGTATCTCCAAATTTTCTATATGTTAATTTTTCAAGAGTTTTGATAATGCTAATTGCAGCTCTGTATTGAGGAATTTCAGGTTCATTTAATTCTCCATACATTCCTATTCCTTGAATTGAATTTATCTTGGCAAATCCTAGAATTAATCCATTGAATCCAGTAATAATTGATTTTTGAGGTGTTGTATCAACCTTAAGACTTTGCATCTGTTTTGTTAATTCTATAGATGTTGTTGTGATGTATGTTTTGGGAAAATTGTTAAAAATTCTGTTTGTATGAAATCCTCCTAATGTGTAGATAAATTTCGCAGAATATTTTTTTGCAACATTTATCACATCTTGACATAAATCATTTAACTCATCTGTATTTTGGGGCTGTCCTTTTCCTCCTCCAAATATTATCAAATCTTCAGTATGCTTGTATTCCCAACTTTCATTTGGTATTTCGATGTATCCTCCTTTATCTACCACATATGTTGGATTAGTTGTTTTTGAAATTCGAAATGTTTGTGTATTTAATGAATGATTAATAAAATCAATTACTATGCTTCCAACATTCCCCATATCCTGCATCGCTGCAATGATTATTGGTTTTTTGATATCTGGTTCTTTATCTTGAATGAATTTCATAATTCTTGTATGTCTTGATGAATTTTAAATCTGTTGTATGTTGAGAGTTTGTTTTTATTTGTAAAATTTTTTAAAACCTTTTTCTGTTGGATGGATTTCTATTTTGTTTCCTGTTATTCCGCTTTTATTGACAACTCTCATCAATCCTTTTTCTTCAAAATCATCTAAAATATTTTCTAATTTCTGATTATCGATTCCTACATTTTTTTGAATTCGATTAAAATCCTTATTTCCGTTGTTAATTTCTCTTAATACTTGCATTTCCACATCAAGCGGTTTATCAGACGATTCCTGTTTTACAAATGATTCAGATTTTTCTAATGTTTCATGTCTTTGTTCTGGTTGTTGGAAATTTGGATTAAAGTGATTATCCTTAATTGTATTATCCTTATTTTGTAATTTTCTTATTACTCTGGGAATAATTCTCGCTAGTGGGATCAGGAAAAATATCAGATAAATCCATACAAAACTTCCATCTTCCATAATTTTGAGATATTTTAGTGCTATTTCATCATTTTTATTCTGAATTTATTGGAAAATTGAGCCTAAAGATCTGACTTGTAATTTTTTTCTAAAAATAAAAGATTTAATCATATTTTAACTCTTGCAGAATTTTGATTTCTTTTTTAATGATCGTGGCAAACGTGAAGATTCATAAGTCAAAAAAACTTTCTATCGACAAATTATGGAAACATCCATGGAAAACATTGGTACATTGGAATATGTGCTTGACAAATATTCGAAAATCTGGTGCTGGAAAATTACTGGTGATAGAGCTGTAAATATGATCTCTCGACTTGTTCCTGAGGCTTGGTATGGTGAAAATATAAATGAAGTAATAATTCCTGATAGTACTGAAAGTGTAAAACAAATAAAATTGATTTTAGACCGTTATCCTTTAGAAATTTTATCAAAAACTGTTTGGCAAAGAAAAATTGTAAAAACATATGCTCCAAAACCTGTCTTACCTCCAGTTAAACATAAACTAAAACGTGCAAAATCTGGTGAACAATTCCGAGGAAAACTTTTAAATTTTCAAAAAGAAGGTTTGGACTTTTTGTTAAAATCTTCTGGAAATGCTTTACTAGCTGATGAAATGGGTCTTGGAAAAACTGTTCAAACATTATCTTATGTAGCTACTGAAAAGCAAACTTTTCCTGTACTAGTTGTTGCACCATTAGTTACTCTAAATAATTGGGAAAGAGAAATTGAAAAATTTCTAAAGAAAAAAAGTAGAAATGGAAGAATTAATGATTCTAATTCTCCTAGTGTCACTTTGATTAGAACTGGAAAGTGTAAAGAATTACCTAAAACTGATATCTATGTAATTAATTATGAACTACTTTACAAAAGATATCCTGATTTAGCAAAAGTTGGAATTAAAACCATTGTTTGTGATGAAGTACATAATCTCAGGTCTAAAACTACTCAAAAATACAAATCAGTCAAAAAATTAGCTGCTCTACCTTCTGTATTGTACAGAATCGGTCTATCTGGTACTCCTATTTACAACCGTGGTTCTGAAATTTGGCCTATTATTGATATTTTAAAACCTGGATTGCTTGGAAGTTTTAAGGAATTTTGTGAATACTTTTGTTATGTTAATGACAAGGGAAAAGCTATTGTTTTAGAAAATAAACGAGATTCTCTAAGAAATGAATTACAAAAACATGTTATGCTTCGAAGAAAGAAATCTGATGTTCTAAAAGAACTCAAAGATAAGGTTCGTTATAAAGAAGTAATTGCATCTGATACTGATTATTATCTTGAAGAATTAGATAAGATATGGAAAAAATTAGAAGAAGAACAAAAAGTTGCAGAAACTGAATTCTCAAAATCTGCATCATATCATAGAGCAATTCAAAGTGAACGTCAGATTGCAGGTGTTGCGAAACTTCCACACGTGATAAATTTTGTTAAAAATATTATGGAAATTGAAGAAAGTGTAGTGGTATTTTGTCATCATAAAGTAATTCACAAACTGCTTCATGAAAGTCTTCAAGAATTTTCACCAGTATCCATTATTGGTGGTCAAACTGATACCTTTAGACAGACTCAAATTGATAAATTCCAAAAAGGTGAATCAAAATTAATGATTGCAGGAATTAGAGCAGGAAATGTTGGTATTAATTTAACACGAGCAAAATATGTGATTTTTGCAGAACTTGACTGGAGTCCTGCAATTCATAGACAAGCTGAAGATAGACTTCATAGAATTGGTCAAAAAAATACTGTGTTTGCATATTATTTAATTGGTAATGGTACACTTGATGACCATGTTGCAAATGTATTGGTGGATAAGAGTTATGAAATTGACGCAATCATGGATGAAACTGTTGATAATTATGAAAATAAAGACAAGGCTGAATTGATTTTAGCTCAAATTCAAGATAAAATTCGTTCAAAATAGTTTTTCTAATTTGTATGTGTAATGAATCCCTCTGATGTTTTTAGAAAACGAAATTTCTCAAACGTTAATTTTGATTATGAGGAACTAATTGGAAGAACCTTGACTGACACTAACATGAAAGGTGTTGTTCTAAAGAATCGAGATATTCATAATGCTGATTTTAGTGGTTCTGATTTAAACGGGGCTGATTTGAGTGGTACAATTTTGTTTAATGTGAAACTAAGAGGTGCAGATATGAGGGAATCTAATCTTTCAAACGCAAAATTATGGGATGCTGAATTGTATGGTGTTGATCTTCGAGGTGCTGACATTAATGGTGCTGATATGTTTTATACTGATTTGAGAAATGCTGATCTGAGTGATTCGAATATGAGTGGCGTTAATCTTAGACATGCCAATTTTGATGGTGCAATTTTTAATTCAACAGATTTTACAAATACCAATTATGATTTACATACTTTAGAAACTATTTCTGGTAGTGCAAAATCCATATTACAAGAACAAGGTAAATTATGGTAATTTTTTAATTTAATTTCTTAATATTCATATGGGAAAAATTATTTGAAAAACTTATGGATATATCTCAAAAAAGATTGCCTATCATTTTGATTATTGTTCTTGTTGGAATTCTTGTATTGCAATATGTAACAAATAATCAAAACTCTACTATGATGATAGATCCTGAAACATGTGAAATTTACATTAAAGATACTCAGATTAATGGAAAACAATTTTTAAATGAATTTGATAGTAAATGTTTGGATTTAAAAAATCTTAATCCTTGATTTTTAAATCTCTAATTTATTTTTTAATTTTAATAATTTTTTAACAATGTTTTCTTTTTTTAGTTGATCAATTTCTGAATCATTAATTTCTTTCACTACTTCATCAATCATACTCAGAATTTCAATTTCTGATTTCATTTCTCCAAAATCAAAGTTTTCAAAACCTTCTTTGTCGGTTTTGTCTATTTTTTCTATTCCTTCGGGTTGAATTTCATATACTTTGATAATTTTTCCTTCTTGTCTTTGAGGCGACATTAAAATTAACTGGGTTTTTCTCAATTTTTCTAAATCATCAAAATAATTTTCTTTAGGAATTTTCAGAATATTTGAAATTTGTTCTAGACTGCATGATTTCACTTGTAAGAGACGTAATATTTTTGCCCAAATTGGAATATTCTCACTCCAAAGAATTTCTTTGGCAACATCTGTTATGGAAAATGAACCATCATTGTTTAGCAATAAATATTCTCTCTCTTTTAGTGATGCCAAAGAATCCAAAATTCTTCCTACTCCTAATCTTTTTAATTCTGAATTCTCTAAATTAGTTTCATTAAATGTTCCATTTTCAATAATTGCCAAATGTAAAATTTCTAAATCAATTGTTCCTAATTTTCGCATTTTCCACACTCTTTGTTTTGCAATTTAATTTACTTTAACTCGAAGATTATATGTGGATTCTGATATTTTGATTTATGGTTCAATATGAACTTCCTAGATTGCCATATGAATATGATGAATTAGAACCATTCATTGATACTGAAACAATGAAAATCCATCATCAAAAACATCATCAAGCATATGTTGATGGTTTGAATAATTCTCTTTTACAAATTGGCAGTTCATCTCATCCTCAATACATTTCGTCTGTTTTATCTGATCTAAAACAAATTCCTGAATCTGGACGAGAACAAATTAATTTTTTTGGTGGTGGATTTGAGAATCATAGATTGTTTTGGGAAACTATGACTCCAAATGGCGATGCTGTTCCTGGAGGAAAGATTGAGGATGCAATTGATGTTTATTTTGATAGTTTTGAAAATTTTAAGAAAATTTTTTCACAAACTGCAATTACTATTCAAGGTAGTGGTTGGTGTTGGTTAGTTTTTAATTCTACATATCAAAAAATTGAAATTATTACTACTCAAAATCAAACTAGTCCTTGGACATTACAAAAAATCCCTTTACTTGGACTAGATGTTTGGGAGCATGCATATTATCTAAAATATCAAAATAGGAGACCCGATTATGTACAAGCTTGGTGGAATGTTGTAAATTGGGATTATGTTGGAAATAGATTTTCAGAACTTTCAGCATGATTATTCTGATTTGGACAAATTCTTTTAAACAAAATCCCTATTTTATCTCGTATGAACAAGAGTCTAAGATACATTGCACTTTTTGCAATTCTCCCCTTGTTTACCGCAGGAATGACTACGGATTATTTCACCGATGCAGATGCCGCTAAAGGCCAAGGTGTTGGAACCTCAAAATATGGTTCTGGTACTGGCATTTGTGGATTAGACCTATGTTCTAACTACCCTGGTGGCAGAGCCGCTTGGGAAGCAGATCAAGGTAGTACTGTCACTCCTGTAGCTCCAGTTGAAGAACACATGGAAGAAACCCATGAAGAAGAACACATGGAAGAAAC
>Ga0209992_10001453_pt1 | contig 24940 bp, 18 predicted proteins | sample 2SBtaG_2_FD_182564 | JGI IMG/M metagenome (GOLD analysis project Ga0209992, IMG submission 182564) | Deep subsurface microbial communities from Kolumbo volcano to uncover new lineages of life (NeLLi) - 2SBTROV12_ACTIVE470 metaG (SPAdes)... | ecosystem: Environmental > Aquatic > Marine >... | reverse complement strand
CCAATTTTCGCCTACAAGTTTATTTAGAACAGAAATCGAAATTGACGTCCCCCGTGAATTTCCAGTTTCAGATCACACTGAAATGATTGGTAAGTTAGCGGTAATCTACACACGGGAGGGCGACTCACTTCCAGATATTGCACGGCACTTTGGCTTAGGTTTTGAAAACATCACAAACGCCAATCCCCATGTGGATATTTGGACTCCACAGGAAGGAACAAGGATCTTACTTCCTATGCAATTTATCCTCCCCGATGCAAAAAAAAAGGGCATCGTCCTGAATTTATCGAGTTTGCGACTTTTCCACTATAGCGGTGGACAATCCGCCCATGTTTCAACATTTCCAGTCGGTATTGGTCGTGAGGGTTGGTCTACACCCATCGGATCAACCCGCATTGTTGGTAAAAATATCAATCCATCATGGTACGTACCAGCCTCAGTATTGCGTGAACACGCGGCAAAAGGAGACCCCTTACCAAGAGTGGTAAAGCCGGGCCCCGACAACCCCTTAGGCCGTTATGCTCTGCGCCTCGGCATGCCCCGTTATTTAATTCATGGGACCAATAAACCCTACGGTATCGGGATGCGTATCAGCCATGGTTGCGTACGTCTATACCCGGAAGATATCGAGATACTTTTCAAACAGACCGCAGTCAAAACAACGGTCAGAATTATTGACCAACCCTATCTCACCGCGTGGCATCGAGGCGTTCTTTATTTAGAAGCCCATAAAGCCCTAAAGAACGATAAAAACACCATTAAAAAACTTAGGAAGGTATTAACAACAAAGCTCCATAAAATTTCCCTATCATCAAGCAAAAAAATCGATTGGGAAAAAGTAGAACGAATCTTGACTAGAGAAAATGGAATCCCTACACCTATTTTGAAAGGGACTACTGAATTCGCTCAATTACTCGACCAACTTCCAAATGCTGCCCACCCCGGTCGATTCCTGAGCGAACCAGAAATATTGCCGATTTCTCTAGGGGATTGGGTTATCGTAGTCACACACTACACCGAAGAAAGGGATGCAAAAAAATTAGCGGCGATCCTCAGACATCAAGGTCCATCCATCCCTTCACGTTATTTCAAATCCCAAGGACTCTACTGGGTTTTCGCAGGCCCGTTCGATAATCAAGAAACTGCAAAATCCGCATCAAAACGGATTTTGCGTGAATTCGGCATCCAACCTCAACGTATCAAACGGTTGTAATCACGCTTTAACCAAAAAGGAAAGTACGATACTCCTAGTCAAATATAAGAAAAACTACTGGTGATTTTGCGCCAGAAAGGCCAAAATTGTGGCACACACCTTGATAAAAACCCTATGGGAGTAGTCATGGATTTAAAAGCATATTTTCAAAAAGAGATTATTGATAAAAATCGTCTTCCCATCATCATATCGATAATTTGGTTGGCCTTTTGGTTTAGCACCTCATTTCGCCAATATTACCCGTTCGATCAGGTCCGTTTTTTCACTTACGGACTTTTACCGGTAATAATTTATTACGTGTACGTAGCAATTAAAAACAGCAAGTCTGATTTATGAAAATCTGCTTCAATATTTGGAAGCTCTCAACTAGCGAATCTCGTTAGAGTCGACGTTATCGATCTAAAAAAGTCTGTGATATGAAACTGATTACTTTTACAAAAAATAATCAAACACGCGTTGGTGCGGTCGTTGGAAAAGAAATAGTCGATTCAACCGACTCTGCTGTGATTCCCTCAAAAATGAACCAATTTCTGGCTGGAGGTGAAAGTACAATAGCGGCAATGCAAGAACTCATCGATTCGGGAAATAGCCGTATACCATTGGCCGATGTCAGGCTTGACGCTCCGGTTCCCAAGCCCTCGAAATATCTCGCTGTGAGCTTAAATTATGCCGACCACATTAAAGAAACAGGGAAAGAAAAACCGGAATACCCTACTTTTTTTAACAAACAAGTGAGTTGTGTCGTAGGACCCGGTTCGGCAATTCACCGCCCCAAAGTATCCACAAAACTAGATTACGAGGGTGAACTCGCGTTTGTCATCGGAAAACGTTGTCGGCATGTCCCAAAGAATCAGGCATCCAGAGTAATCGCTGGATTCTTGATTGCAAATGATGTATCTGTTCGCGACTGGCAAGTACGTTCCCATACTTGGACGCTTGGTAAATCCTTCGATACCCACGGCCCGACTGGTCCATGGATCGTCACTTCTGATGAAGTCGGCAATCCACACAATCTCGATATAAAGACCTGGGTTAATGACGATCTAAGACAGTCATCTAATACCCGACACCTGATATTCGACTGCTACACGATTGTGGAATATCTGAGCACCGTCATGACATTGGAACCCGGTGATCTGATTTCCACTGGCACCAGCAGCGGGGTCGGCGTTATGATGAAACCAAGGGGTTACATGAAACCCGGTGATGTGGTTAAAGTCGAAATAGAAAACATTGGGGTTTTAGAAAACTCCATAATAGAGGAACCTGACGAGACAAGGTGTTATTGATATCCCTAACTGCTAATATTTGATCATGAAAGTTTATTTGGTCGGAGGGGCGGTAAGGGATCAGCTTTTAGGGTTCGCGATAAAAGAGCGCGACTGGGTCGTGATCGGTGAAACACCCAATGCCATGGAAGCGCAAGGCTTCAAAGCGGTGGGCAAGGATTTTCCAGTATTTTTACACCCCAAAACCCACGAGGAATACGCACTTGCCCGGACTGAACGCAAAACTGCTCCTGGTTATCGGGGATTTTCAATCAATGCGTCTCCCAATGTTACCCTCGAACAAGATCTGTTGCGCCGTGATTTGACGATTAACGCTATCGCACAAGATGATGCGGGTACACTAATCGATCCCTTTGGTGGCCAGAAAGATTTAGGTTTGCGATTGCTTCGCCATATTTCATCTGCTTTTACCGAAGATCCAGTACGTATACTAAGGGTCGCACGATTCATGGCACGCTACCACCACCTTGGCTTTAAGGTTTCCGAGGAAACCATGACGTTAATGAAAAACATGGTTGATAAAGGCGAAATCGATGCCTTGGTGCCAGAACGCGTGTGGTCTGAACTAGCAAAAACGCTGTCAGAACAAACCCCTACTCAGTTTTTTGATGTCCTTCAAAACTGCGGTGCGCTAGCGAAACTTTTCCCAGAAATTCATCGCCTTTTCGGGGTACCTCAACCCGCAAAATACCATCCTGAAATTGATACCGGTATACATACAATGATGGTGCTGGAACAAGCCGTAAAACTATCGGACGATCCTCGAGTCCGTTTTGCCGCCCTTACCCATGATCTAGGCAAAGGAATGACCCCCAAAGAGCAATGGCCAGGCCATCGTGGCCACGAAAAAACCGGACTGACAGCGTTGGAAGGCTTTTGTAAACGTCTTAGAGTACCCAACGAATACAAAAAACTTGCCCAAAAGGTTATTCGTTTTCATGGAAATTGCCATCGGATTTTCGAACTACGCTCATCGACTATGGTAGATACTCTACAATCACTGGATGCTTTCAGGAAAAACGAATCACTCACGCCTTTTCTTTTAACGTGCATCGCTGATGCGCGTGGCCGAAAGGGCCTAGAATCTATACCCTATCCGCAAGCAGACTTTTTCTTAAGGGTTCAACGGGCAGCTCTATCCGTTGATGTTAGCCCACTAATCGAGCAAGGGCTGGAGGGATCGGCGATCGGGTTAAAATTACGAGAACTCAGGATTAGAGCTGTAGAAATGTGTAAAAAGGAAACTACAACATAATTTCATGTACGTCGGGCCATTTTCACTTCAGAAATATTTACAACTTTGACGACTCCATTTAAGGCTTAGTCGTTTGGCTATTGACAAACCAAATTCCGAGTTCAATTGCGTCGCGATACGAGCTTCGAATCCGATTGCGGCATACAATTCGCCGAACGTGGCAACTCTCTTCAAATACGATAGCAAGAGTCTCTCGCATAGACAAACGCATTCGTCCATCGGTGAGTTCGGGCTGGTTGGTTGAAGCCGCCCTTACGATTGCACGCCAACGCCGCGAGAGTTCGAAGAGTCCCTCCTCGGGTACAACGATGATCAGACGATCCTGCCGACCAAGCATGAATATCTGTTCTATCTCCCAAAGTAATCCAGGTGTTTTGTCGAGAATAGCAACAACGATGGTAGCCTCACTAATGAGTTGGCGAACACGTTGTTGCCAGTCGCCGGTTACATACTCACGGCTAGCACCAAGAGGCGGAAGACTTTCACCGGGTTTACCGACGGAAATTACCGGACCACGCTGCGATAACCGATCGACGAGTGCATCTTCAAGCGTTGCAGGGAGGGCATCATCGTCAAGTAATCTAACCTCACGACCATCATCACGGAAGGACCGCAACAGTATGATCGGTGGCCGAGAGTCTGTCGCCTGAGCTTCGGAGGCAGACATCGCAATAAGCTGGCGTCTTTTTCTTGCCAAAAGGCGGAACAACCGGATTAGTTTGAGAACAAAGTAACCACTGGCAAATGCACTTCCGAAGAATATTCCCATCCCAATAAAGGGCCCAGCCACTCCGTCAGTTTCGACTGATAGTCCCCACATCATTCCATAGATCCCTGTTATTAACACCGAGAGGATGAGAAAGAGAGTGCCAATAAGTGCCCCAAGGTTACTTGAAGTACCCCGCCGACCAATCTTCGAACTAAGGCGAACGCCTCGGCCAAAGGATCCACCCAACCACCTGAGGCGAGTCGGAGTGGCATATCGCAAGCGGGTGTTCGCGAATCTCACGTTTCGCAACCGTGGAATACGGTTCATAACCGAGCCACAAAAGAGGATCGCAAAACCGAACATGATAGCAACACCGAAGAGGAAAACCAGGCTCCCACCGATAAAGTCGATAACCTCTCGCATATTAGAACGTTCTATTTCAAGTGATTCTAATGAATTAAAGTGTTATCTAAACTCACCTACGATACACGTTATTTTGATAAATTTCGTAACAACGGGACGTTAACCTAAGTATTATGAATCTGCATTCTACAGGTTAACCTGGTATTCAAAAATAAGCGATGAATCGAACACCAGGAATCCATACTTTACGATCATCAACCTGTTTCAAGCTATCCTTCATGTATTGAAGATCTAACGTCAAACTTGAAAAACTGTTGATTTGAAATTTGTAATAGGTTTCGAAAACATGAATTGATTGAATATCTCCATTACCACCCTTTATATAGCCGTACCCGATAGCAAACTCATCATCGATACGACCCCAAAGATTGCCAACAATGTTCATCCCACCGCTAACATCCCAGTGGAAGTCAACTGCTGCATCTTCCTTTTGCCGATAGGCACGAAAAAAAATACCTAGGTTTTCCCCTAATTGTTGGTCGAAAGATCCCCCCATGCCCTGAAGCCTTTCGAACCCATCACCCGACACATTCAGAAAACGTTTGTTGGTTGTGTATGCCAATATTCGGTAGTGTCCTTCACCTAAAATACTTTCCGTACCAAAGCGAAGTTGAGTGACATAATATTGAAAATGCCGATTGGCGTCATCACCCGTTTTTAAGAACATCGCAACACTGGATAACGTCCATGAACCAAAATCAAACTCGACTAGACCTCCCCAATCATAGGAAGGTGGATTAGCCACCTGATCATTGATGAACATATTATTCATAAACTGGGTTAGTTCATCGTTAGCGTATTCGTTATCATCAACGTATATGGTGCTATCAAGAATCCCTCCTGTAATTCCAACACCTAGATTTTCACCAAATTCAAAATAGTGTCTATACCAAGCCTCAGTAATATAATCACGGCTCTTCCCATTTATGTTCTTCAGATCATCTTCCAAGGGATGTCCATTCGGTACAACCGGACCCATCCAAATATCGTTAAGCCCATTATCCGCAGAATATTGTAGCAACACATAAAATTCATCTATTTCGGTTGGCGTAAAATCCAACTCTAGATCCACTCCACCATTCCCTCTCCCTTTGTCCGCAACTAACCTCCCTGCCTCATCGATGTTGTCTTGAAAAAAACCGTATTGGTAAACGCCATTGAACGTGGCGTTGATTGAAAATTGATTATTGACGTTTATAGCGTGCGCGGAAGATGAAAATACCTGCAGTGCAAGCAATGTGTGGATTCTTGCATGTACCGGTTTTGAATAATTTACCATCAGTATCCGATACTATAAAATTTATTGCATTAGGGCTGTAGCAAGCAGGAGAACTGATTCACTTACTTCAACCACTGCTCCCGCAGTATCGCCTGTGGTACCGCCAATCCGCCTTAACATTATCGTCCGTAAAATTTTAAATAAACAAACCAGAATCAAGATTAACCAAATTTCTCTGAAGCCACAAACCAATATAATACCGACTAGGATAAGTAGCACCAGGATAAGACCCGCACGACGTGGTAAATGCTCAACAAGTGGGCTACCCAATCCATTTTGCCGGACATATCGTGTGGATATGAATAACAGCACCAACATAGTTCGACCCAAAACAGGTACCAACGTCAATGATAGCCAGGATTGAGACAGGAGGATGGATTTCAGTGCCACGAACTTTAGCAATAGGGTAAGAATCAGTGCAACAACACCAATTGGACCGCTACAGGGATCTTTCATTATCGCTAATGTTTTTTGGCGATCATCCAAACCGCCAATCCAGGCATCCGCACTATCGGCCAATCCATCCAGGTGCAATGCACCCGTCATTGCAACCCATACAACGAGCACAAAACTAGCATTGATATCAACGGGTATATTGCTGCCTAACCATCCTATTAAAGAGAGCAACAATCCAATAAGTAATCCGACCAATGGATAATATAGTAGGGAATGCCCCACTATTTTGGCATCTGGTGCATACCTGATTCGGATTGGCACTATTGTCAAAAACTGCAAAGCAACCAGGAACGACTTAAGTGGATTCAATTTTGAATTGCTCTATTGGCTTGCTAAAAGGTGTTGGCTGTTTAATTGAAGTAGATATGATAAACAAACCACCATGTTTGACCTCAAATTCTAACAATTTGGCGATGGGGTATTGATGGATATGACAAAGTAAAATCCGGATCACACCACCATGGGTTACTAACAATACACGTTGCTGTCCCCACCTCCTAAACAGGTCTTGCCAGGCATCTAACACACGAGATGCAAAATCCATCAGCGGCTCAGCTTTTGGTGGTGTATATTGCACCGGGTTTTCCCAAAATTTTTCCAGTGCATCGCCTTCCGTTGCCATAATATCTGCTGCTGAGCGACCCTCCCAAGCTCCGAAGTGGATTTCAGCAAATCGTTTTTCGGTGTGCAGTGAAAGACCATGTTGTAAGGCATACTCTTTGGCAAAAGCGGTACATCGTTGCAATGGAGAGGTAATAACCTGGTCCCAGTGATAGCCACCCTGAATGGCCTGCTTCATCTGTTCCAAGCCAATATGGGTCAGTGGATCGTCTGTACTCCCTCGAAAACAGCTTCCTCCTTCAACCTCGCCATGGCGCAAAAGTCCAATAGGGACCATCAATTCTGCCCAGTAACACAGGCTTCAGAAAAAGTTGCCATTTTGTTATGTAGTGCACAAGCTAGACGCAGTAAGGGTACAGTGGTTGCCGCACCACTGCCTTCACCCAAACACATACCCAAATTTAGCAGGGGTTGCGCATTAATGGCATCGAGCACAACTGTATGTCCGGGTTCGGCTGAACGATGCGAAAGAAGAAACCAGTTACTGGAATTAAGGCATAGTTGGGTAACCGTAAGCGCTGCGACCGAACTGATAAAGCCATCGATTAGTACCGGCAAACCCAATTGTGCACATCGCATATAACTCCCTACTAAAGCAGCTATTTCAAATCCACCAAGACGACGTAATGCTTCGAGAGGCAATTTAAGGTATTGTCTATGCAGATCCAAGGCCCGATTGATGATATTACATTTGCGTGCTACGCCTTGTCTATCTAAGCCTGTTCCAGGTCCAGCAAGCTGTTCAGTAGGAGAATTTAGCAACGCACAGGCAAGCGCCGCAGCGGAGGTCGTATTACCAATACCCATTTCCCCGCCAATAAACAGGTGAGCACCATTGAGTCTGGCATTCTCCACTGCTCGTCGTCCCACATTCAGCGCCGCGAAAAGCTGATCTTCGCACATAGCGGGGGCCTGACAGAAATTGGCTGTCCCTGGACCTAGATTACAGTTCACTACCGGGTCCGAGCACTCTGTGTTTTTGACAAGACCCAGATTAAACACTTCAAGTTCAGCGTTGAGTTCCTGAGCCAGAACACTGATCGCTGCACCCCCACCCACGAAGTTCTTTAGCATCTCACCTGTGACAGATTGGGGAAAGGCCGAAATACCTTCCGCAACAACACCATGGTCGCCAACAAATACGACGATGTAAACCTTGTCCACACAAGGATGCTTGTTGCCCTGCATTGCCGATAAGCGAACTGCGATTTCCTCAAGCCTCCCTAATGCGCCCCGCGGTTTGATCAAGTCTAACTGGCGCGTTTCAGCTGCTAGCCGGGCAGCATCATCTAATTTAGCGACAGTTTCAAACAACCAAGCAGTTTCAATCACCAGGGTTTTCCTTTTAACACATGTGGCAATCCAGCTACAGTAAGAATGACCCGATCACAAATTTGCGCCAGTTCCTGATGCAAGGCACCTATGTTATCGCAAAAGCGCCGGCTAAGTTCCCCCATCGGTACTACTCCCATATTGGTTTCGTTACTGACTAAAATGATTTGTCCCGGCACCGCAGACAAAGCCGACAGAAAGCCAGCACGTTCATATTCGAACACTCTGTCATCTTCGGTTGTCAGCATATTAGTTACCCATAGAGTTAGGCATTCAACGAGTAAACAGCGGTCTGGAGCGGCGTGTTCTACCAGTGTAGATGCTAGCTTATAAGGTTCCTCGATCAACTTCCAGTTCGGTGGACGACGAGCGCGATGGGTAGTAATTCGCTCACACATTTCAGCATCCTCCGCCTTCGCTGTTGCGATATAGCTAACACCAAACCCAGTTTCATTTGCCAGGCTTTCGGCAAGCCTGCTTTTACCAGAGCGGACGCCACCGAGAATCAAAGTCTTGTTAAATGAATTACCCGATAGGGTTTGATTATCCGGACATTGACTGTGCACTTGGGATGCAGTTTCGAACGCCATTACATGACTACCCTATGATTCAATAATTTCATTAATTTGTCAGTGTCCAAATATTGATCCACGGCAGAAGCCAGCCGTTCTATCGAAGACTGACGTAGCCCGTGATAGTCAAATTCATGGACCTCACTCAAGCCTGCCCATGCAAGGACTGAGTCACAGGCTGCATTGCCTTCGAACAAGCCATGCACGTACGTCCCGAGGACTAATTGATCTAGGCTAATTGATCCATCCACACCATGATTCAAATCTAAAGCTGGCCGCGCTAGAGCAGGCCCCGAAGTGACGCCTGCATGAATTTCGTAACCACTAACCTGTGTATCGGAAAAGGTAAGTTTGCCACTTACATTGCGTAATTGTTTTCTAGAAGACAGTCGGGTTTCCATATCGAAGAGACCGATACCATCTGCACTACCCGGAGTACCTTCGAGCCCTAATGGATCATGGATTTTTTTTCCTAGCATCTGAAAACCGCCACAGATGCCAATCAACTTACCACCATAGCGCAAGTGTTTATAAATCGCATCAACCCAGCCTTCCTTACGTAGCCAAGCAAGGTCAGCACATACACTTTTCGAACCTGGCAAAATGATAAGATCGGCTGACGGAATCGCTTCACCTGGACCGATAAATCTTAATTTTACTTGCGGATGCAAACGCAATGGATCAAAGTCAGTATGATTACTGATACGTGGCAGCACGGGAACGATGATAGTAAGCTGGCCTATTTCAACTGAAGTCTTATCTGGCCGTTCACAAGGCAGTGCGTCCTCTGCTTCCAAATGCAAACCGATTAAATAAGGCAACACCCCAATCACCGGTTTTCCAGTATATTGTTCTAGCCAATCCAGACCAGACTGCAATAGAGCAAGATCGCCACGAAATCGATTAATAACGAACCCCATGACACGTTTTCGTTCAGATTCACTCAACAACGAAAGCGTACCCACAATATGTGCGAATACACCGCCACGGTCAATATCAGCAATAAGAATTACCGGACAATCGACCGCTTCGGCAAATCCCATATTAGCAATGTCATTATCACGCAGATTGATTTCGGCAGGTGATCCTGCTCCTTCCACAATAACTAAGTCATAAGTATCCGATAAACGTCGATAAGATTCCAATACCGCCGTTCGCGCTATACCCTTATAAGTGTGGTAATCTTGCGCGTCCATGTTGCCTAAAACATGTCCTTGAATAATAACTTGCGCCCCAACATCGGTATTGGGTTTGAGTAATACTGGATTCATATCGGTATGGGCTTGTAGGTCGCAAGCCAGTGCCTGCACAGCTTGGGCACGACCAATTTCGCCGCCATTAGTAGTCACGACACTGTTGAGCGCCATATTTTGCGGTTTAAAAGGCGCCACCGAGATTCCGCGATGCCTAATCCAACGGCATAACGCCGTTACCAGCAAACTTTTACCCGCATCTGACGTCGTACCCTGAATCATCAATGTACCGACATTCATAAATTAACCTAATTTCTGGTTAGGTTCGGTGACATTTCGCAACACCAACGCCAACCTTTCCCAATCATCATCTCCACCCGGCAAACCGATACGCAACCCAGGAGGATCCGTAAACAGACGAGTAAAAATGCCAAGACGAGCGATTTGCTGGTGCAATCTTGCCGCAAACGGTGTGCGGCTCCACTGAAAAAGGCTACAGCCACCACTCGGAGAAAGACCATAATTAGACAGCAATGCCTGAAGTCGAGCACCATCCACGGTCAAACTAGCACGCGTTTCTTTCTGCCACAAACTGTCCTTTAGGGCGGTGCCCGCAATCCAACGTGACGCTGAACTGATAGTCCAAGGACCGAGCAGCGCATTGAGCCGAACCAATAATTCTGTTTGTGCACATGCAAACCCGACACGTGCTCCGGCCAAACCAAAAAATTTACCCAATGATCGAAGCACGATCAGCCCAGGGCGATTACTGTAAACTACCACACTCTTCTCTGGAGTAGAATCGATGAAAGCTTCATCCACTACCAGCCAGCCACCCCTGCGAATGAGCTGCTCATGCCATCCAAGTATTTGTACTGAAGAAAAAGTTTTACCATGCCTGATTACCCCATGTATTTTGGAATACCAGCTCGTGCAAAGGGTTTTTCTTTGCCCATCCAGTAACCTCCAGCATCGGCGCCGGATAAAAGGCCTCTACATGCCCCAGGCATATAATTGCCACCGGTTTTGCACCTAAGGGCATTGCCAATAACGCAGCCAATGCAGTGGGATCAAACATAGACACCCAACCCATGCCCAACCCTTCAACGCGCGCTGCAAGCCATAGGTTTTGTATGGCACAAGCGACTGAGGCAAGATCCATTTCTGGTAAAGTACGGCGGCCAAATACATGGTGCTCACGTCCATCCATTAGTGCTGCAACTAACAATTCACCACATTCAAGAACGCCCTCAACTTTTAGGCGCAAAAACTCTGCCTTGCGTTCATCCAAAGCCTTTGCAGTGGTATCACGCTCAGCCTGAACTAAAGCATGGATCTGACGTCTTCGTTTCGATTCAGTAATCCGTACAAAACGCCAGGGCTGCATCATCCCTACACTGGGAGCTAAATGAGCTGCAAACAATAAGCGCTGTAATACCTCTTGATCCACTGGATCAGACAAAAAGTGGCGCATATCACGCCGTTCTCGCATAACGCGATAGATAGCATCCCGCTCACTTTGATTAAAATCACTCATGGAAGGCTTAGACATGTAGTGGCTTTAGAATCAGTTACGGCAAAGGATTCGGAATAACCGCCACAATCACCCATTACTGCATTAAAAACGTATTGGCTGAAATACGCGTCCCCAACATTCTGAATACAGGCTTGGAAATTCGGCCCCAACTACTATTGTGCCAAGACTACGGCCGGAAAAACCAACTTTACTCATAGACGACCAAGGTTGAGGTGAACACACTCCCATGCCACATTGAACGAAGGTTTACACTAAATCCTATTCAGCTAATTACATGAACAAAGATGTGCCTCACAAATCGATACCCGGTTGCGCTTGAACGCCAGCTCGAAAAGCATGTTTAATATCAGCCAATTCAGTGACCGTATCGGCTGCTTCAGTGAGTATTTTGGGCGCACCACGGCCGGTAATAACGACATGTTGCATAGTAGGACGCGCCTTCAAATCAGCTAACACACTATTCGTATCTAGCCAACCGAATTTCAACGGATAGGTCAATTCGTCCAGAACAATAAGGTCAAGTGATGTATCTGCCAACATGTCCTGTACCACAACCCAACCACATCGGGCAGTTTCAGTATCACGGTCAAGATTTTGTGTTTCCCAGGTAAAACCTTCACCCAGGACGTGCCAAACTACACCTGGCTGGCGACGAAAAAAAGCTTCTTCCCCTGTGTCGGATCGGCCTTTAATAAACTGTGCCACACCTACTCTCATTCCATGACCGAGCGCACGCGCCAACATTCCGAAGGCTGAACTTGATTTACCCTTACCATTGCCGGTTAGCACCAGCAGCAAGCCTTGATCCCGATCAGCACGGTCAATCGCTGCATCAACCACCTGTTTTTTGCGCTGCATCCGCTCGCGATGCCGCGTTTCCCGATCATCCGTATTCACCGCTCTATCCCATTGTACGGCTATGCTGCTTAGTGCTGTCCGATACCAGCATAAATATCCAATGCACGACCGCCGCTATAGAGACATAAAATGCCATAGATTGAAGATAGTTTGGGAAGTACTTCGCCAGCCGTACGCCAAATTCAGCCAGGGTCGTTTCCTCGAAGTGCCCGGAAAAAACATAGAAACCACCACTGGAAAACAGCTCACACAGGCTCGCTCCAGCCAAAACAGCAATCGTAAGGGTCAGTAATGTGCGTATTTCAAAACGGTAGTATTTAGCATACCAATACCCAGCAAGCCATAGTGAAGTATAGGCTGGCAAGAGCATCACATAGCCAGGGCTGACACAAAAATTGCTGACACCCTCATAGGTAATAGCTACATAATCAAGCATACCAGCCAATGTTATTAACAACAGCAACACTCGCCATGAACGCAAGTAAATACCAGCAAGAAAAAACACTGACCAAGAAGCGCCAGGCAAATGGCTCAAATTTGCGAAATGGTGCCCTCGAGTTACCGTGAGAAGCGACACTAGCAGTAATCCGACCAGCCACTGGGATCGGGTAGTGAGTGCAATCATTTTATTATCCTCCAATTTCAGTATCTTAAAACATCCAGCTTGGAAAGTTTAAACTTAAGCACATGATACAAACTGCCCGTAGATTTCATCAATGCAATAGCTTAACGCCATTGAAACCAGAAATAAACCTGGGTATCACATACCTAACCGTCGTGAACAGCGAAAATCAGCTCACTAGTTCAGCATGCCAACCCTCGTCCAAAACTGGCGAGGATTCGTAAATATATTCAATTTCTTGTTAAGGTGAATACCGTAATCCAATCATGAAATTACTACCATCCTGGTTGAACATGTTAGCTGTTTCGTACTCCTTATTAAGTAAATTGGTTACCCGCCCTTCAATAAACAAATCGGCTATGACTTCAACATTAGCTCGGAGATCGACAATGACGAAGCCACCCAAACGCTGATTGTTGGCTATATCGTCAAATCGTCGTCCAGCTGCATAAACCGTTGTACCCACGGTAAATCGTCCAAAACTGCGATCAACATCTAGTTGGAAGGTTTCATTGGGCCGGCGAGGCAGAAGATTACCTTTGTTGGCACCATCTTCCCGATTTTCGGGATCAATATAACTGAAATTGGTTGTAATATCCCAACCTATGATGCGAACCGATGCACTCAGTTCAACACCATAAATCAAAGCCTTGCCAATGTTCATGGGAGAAAATGTTACCGAATCGAAGGTAATTAGCTCGTCTATTTCCGTGTAATAGCTGTTGATCGACCAATTGATACCAGCATGTTTACCCGCGATTCCAACCTCAGCACTCCACGATTCCTCAGGATCAAGTTGTGGGTTTCCAAATCCTGGGAAATAAAGTTCGTTAAAGGTCGGCGCCTTAAATGCTGACCCCCAGCTTGCAGATAGTCGAATACCATTTTCCAAAAGATAACCCATCGCGACATTTCCAGTAACCTGGCCACCAAATTGTTCATTTTCATCATATCGGGTCCCAAATATCCAATCAATATTTTCAAATCGGCCCTGGTATTGACCAAATCCGGCAATATTGTATCGAGAATCAACTGCGAAAGCCTGAGTACTCTCAACACTATCCTCGTAAAAGTCCAGACCTGTTGTAAGGAGGTGATCTGAGTAGAGAGAGAAATCGTTCTGCCAAGTCACCTGAATCCTTTCTGAATCAAATGTATCTACGTCTGCGCCATTAAAAAATATTTTAGATTCATCTCGGCTCCGTCCGGCCTTGACCGTTGTATCCCAAAATGAAAGGGGCGAATAACGTACAGAACCACCCAATACCTGTTGCAGAAAATCTCCTTCATTGCCACTAAACACAGTGCCGTCAAACTCGTTATGTCCTTCTGCGTGCAAAAAATTCGCTTCGACTTCCAGGCCATTGTCGAATCGATAACCTAAACGTGCACTGCCTGAAGTACTGCGAAAACCATCGTCGTCTGGTTCAAAAGTAAAGCAACCTCCACCAGGTGGAAATGGCGCCCCCTGGCAGGCATTAAAACCTTCAGTGTCAAGATGACTGACACTTAGATTAAACCAGCCTGCATCATAACCACCCGACAATGCGCCACTTACCTTATAGGTATCATGGGTACCACCACTTACGGCAAAGGATGGCTTTAATTCATCAGTTCCTTTACGTGTAAAAATTTGGATAACCCCTCCAATTGCATCGGAACCGTAGAGGCTAGCGCGTGGACCTCGAACAATTTCGATACGTTCTATTTGATCAATGGGCAGATCTTGAAACGCCGTGGTACCTAGAGTAACGGACCCTACACGAATTCCATCGATGAGTACCAATACATGATCCGACTCGGTACCACGGAGGAAAACACTGGTAGTTTTGCCCAATCCCCCATTGTTGGTCAGAGCTAAGCCCGGCACTCCCCTCAGCATTTCAGGCAATGAAACTGCTTGGCGACGTTCAATGTCAGCGCGTGTAATAACAGTTGTGGATGCTAGCGATTCATCGACTGTTTGCGCTGTACCCGTTGCCGTGACAATTATGGGATCAAGCTCGACGGCAAAAGCGGAATACGACACCAACAGCATTAACGCTGCTACCCGCTTGAAAGGGATTTTCATTTTTCACACTCCGGCGTGCGCACCCGCACGATTATCGGTTATACACGGGCATTCACGGAGGAAAAAATCAGTAGGAATCAAACAAAGTGATCCAAAGACTGTCATATCGCCCTCCGCAATACCAACGAATTGCATCGGGCCGGTCTCCGGGCTTACGAGTCGTAAATAGTCACTATGCAGATCGCCTTCCCACGCCAAAACGCAGTGGCTACATGATCCACAAAAACTCGCTTACCGTTGCGGGGGCAGCGCCGGAATTATCTTGGTTTTTACCAATCTTCACCGGCTTCCCGTTTCACCCCTAGGATAGATACCCTAGGGACACCTGAAGCAAGGAGGGAATGTATCGCAAGAGCGATCCGGTGTCAATCAACAAGGAACAAAATTAGATTCGTCAATGTAGACCAAAATTAATCGAGAGGTAGATACGTAATTTAATCAACTAATTGCTTATTGATTGGATATTTAGAAGGGAACCCCCGATTCTAATGGTCAGGATATTTCGGCTTAATCTTCGAAACTAGACCAAGAGGCATTAACTCTAGGAAATTAGCCCGCAAATTGGCGTTATTCGCTCGGTAGATTTGTCACAGTAGCACCAAACGCTTGACTGGAACAGAGGATTAAGAACAATTAGAGGCAACCCATACCGAGCATATTGTATTCTATTGAAGAAGAGGACCCAGGGGCTGAGTTTGGATTTGATACGGTATTCTCAGCGATTCAATCCAAACCTAATTTCCTCAACCCCTAAATTGTACTAGATCTCACATTTTCTGACCTTCTCCCCTTCAGTACATTCATCATTTCCCAAACCCCCATCGAGCATATCGAAACCTGGCCCTCCGTTGAGCGAATCAATCCCCGATTCTCCTTCCAATTCGTCATCTCCAGAACCACCTTGGAGTTGATCGTTACCTTCATCACCACCAACTTGATCGTCACCATCCCCCCCATTGACGACATCGTTACCATCCTCGCCACTCAGTCTGTCGTTTCCAGAACCACCTTCCATGTCATCATCCCCTTTACCTCCCTTGACCCTATCGTGTCCAGAACCACCCTTTAATTCATCATTTCCTAATTCACCCAGTATTCTATCGTTACCTGAGCCTCCTAAGATCTTGTCGTCTCCACTACCTCCCTCGATAACATCCATTCCCCCGCCACCCATGATGATATCGTTGCCTCGATCTCCAAATATTTCATCGTTTCCTAAACCACCATCGATGCAATCATCGCCCCCACCACCAGAAATAGTATCGTTACCAGCTAATCCGTAAATGATGTCATTATCTGGAGTCCCTTCGAGGCTATCGTCTCCGGAAGTACCCATAATCACATTATCAAATTGGGCTGGATCGCAACCGTGATTTTCCATTCGGTCTGCCTGCACGCTGATTATAATATTTTCTGTCGTTATAACAGGGGGCTGAGCATTATCTTCGACAGAAAAGGTCAGCGGAACATCACCAGCACTACCCTCATCAGGCGTCCAGCTAAAGGTTGCAGTTCCATCATTGAGATCGGTAAACGTCGCACCGACGGGTATCGGCGAAACCTTAAAACTCAACATATCCTCTGGATCTAAATCATTGCCAAACACGCCAAATTCAAGCAACTCTCCTTCCGTGACAGTCTGGTTCCCGATTGGGTTCAATGTCGGCGGATTATTGGTTAAGGCACCAATAGCATTCACTGTGATTGTCATTTGCTCTGAATCGCTTTCCATTGGGATACCATCATCCGTCACAGAGATAGTTAGATTATAATTACCAGCCGATCCAGCCTCAGGAATCCAATTAAATGTACCGGTACCATCGGCATTGTCGGTGTATATCGCACCCTGCGGCAAAGGTGTTACTGTCGTAACTAAATTATCACCTGCATCGAGATCAGTGGCTGTCACGGAAAATTCAAATGGTTGCTCTTCAATTGCGGTTTGGTTGCCAAGGGGAGTCAACACTGGCGAGTTATTGATATTTGCACCCGGCAAGTTTACCCCAATGGTAACTTCCTCCGAGTCACTCGCCATCGGCAGTCCATTATCTATGGCTTTAAACAAAATAGTGTGGTTCCCGATATCACCGGCAACAGGAGTCCACACGAATTCACCGGTGCCATCCAAATTATCATTAAATGTAGCGCCGATGGGAAGTGGAGATGCGGTTAAATTAAGCGTATCCAGATCGGGATCGGTGGCAACTACGGGAATCGTCAGTGTGTCTCCAACCAGCACCAATTTTGTACCAATAGGATTCAATATTGGAGGCTGATTGATATCACCCACGGCAATATTAAACACTTCGAAATCACTAATTACCGGAGTACCATCATCTAATACTGTAATCGTGATTGAAAAATTACCCTCCAACTCGACTTCGGGCATCCATGTTAAAGTTGCAGTGCCGTCTCCATTATCAACAAAAGAGGCGCCCAGGGGTAACGCAGATGCTAAGATGGTGATTGAATCCGAATCTAAATCAAGTGTGGTGATCGTAAGTTTCATCAACGAACCTTCTTTCACCAATTGGGCTCCAATGGGATTCAAAACCGGAGGCATGTTGACATTACCAACGGTAATAGTTATTTCCTCAAAATCTGTAGCTACTGGGTTACCATTGTCGGTTACGGTGAATATCAGGTTGTAGTTCCCCTCTTGCTCAGGCATCGGAGTCCAACGGAAAACGCCTGTGCCGTCTCCGAGATCGGTGAAAATGGCACCCAGTGGTAAGGCCGATGTTGACAACGCTAAGTTATCCAAATCCGGATCCGTAGCGATGACTGTAAAAGTCAGTTCATTGTCTGGCTGTATGGATTTTGAACCGAGAGGAGTCAAAACCGGTGGACGATTGACATCACCCACATTGATATTGATTTCTTCGAAGTCACTCGCCATAGGATTACCCGTGTCAGTGACAGTAAATATCACTGTGTAGTTTCCAGTTGTCCCAAACCCCGGGGTCCAATTGTAAGTTCCCGTTCCATTTCCATTGTCGACGAAAGTAGCCCCGGCCAAAATGGAAGAACTTAGGACTAGGGCATCAAGGTCAGGGTCGGTAGCAGTTACCGTAAACACCAAAGTTTCACCCTCCTGCACTAATTTTGAACCAATCGGATTCAATACGGGTGGGCGATTGACGTCACCTACTGTAATGGTCACCTGCTCAACATCACTTGCCATAGGATTTCCATTGTCCGTTGTGGTGAAGGTGAGCAAATAGTTTCCTGCCGTACCAAAATCCGGAAGCCACGAAAAAGACCCCGTATTATCGTTATTATCGATAAAAGTCGCACCTAAAGGTAAGCTCGATACAGTTTGGGTTAGCGTATCCAAATCCACATCGCTGGCGCTTACGGTAAATGTCAAGAGAACCCCTTCTTGAACTGTTTTTGCGCCTATGGGATTTAATACTGGAGCGCGGTTGACGTCATTTACGGTGATAATAATATCTTCGAAATCCGAAGCGATGGGATCACCATCGTCAGTTACAGTGAACCGCACGGGGTAAGTGTCCGCTGCACTAAAATCGGGAGTCCAGCTAAATGTCCAAGAACCATTTCCATTATTTTGGAGGGTTGACCCTGGCAACGGAGACATTGTCATGGTCAAAGCATCGAAATTAGGGTCATTGGCAGTCAGCGTAAATTGAAGTGTTTCGCCTTCATTTATATTTTTCGAACCAATCAAATCAAGCACTGGTGCGCTATTGACCAATACCGAAGGGACACATAATGCCGAATTGATTTCCGCAATGGTTACAGCATTGTCATTTGTAAATTTATTGGTCAAATACAGTCCTAGAGGGGTATCCGCTGCAAAATTAAATGCCCCACTTTGTGAATGGCATTTAATGCAAGCGGTCGTCGTATTATCGGCAAAATTTGCAGAAGTTGGAAGGTCCGCCCTGACGAACCCCTGGTCGGAAATCAGGGCACGAGCGGGATCCGTGCAATTGGTTGTAACGCCATCACCCGGAAAGACAACCAACAATTGTGAGTTGATCGAAGAAGTCGCCTGAGCAATATTTGTATTGACTACAAAGCTAAACCAACAGAAAAACTTGATGCTTAGTATGAATCTTGCCAACAATTTATTTTCCATCATGTCTGCCTCTGCACTACTTTGAAAAAGTCACGTACGCATGACCCTGATTACGCGAATTTAAACGCCATTGATGTTAAGAAGCTTTCCAAGAAAAGATTGATCTACTAGGAGCCACTGGCGCAACGGAGGGCTAGACTACCAGTTCTCCACAAAAATTTATGGGAACCAGTTCAAACTCTGTTGAGTTTGTTAGAAATATCTTACTGATCATTGTGACCCTGTCCGCCTAAAAGCCGTTATAAAAAGCCGAAGATTCCGAAAAGTCCTTTTGGGCTCTACCTATACCTCTTTTGGGGCATTACACCAGCCCTTTTAAGCTCTACCAACAACCCAATTGAGCTCAACCAATAGCCCTTTTGGGCTATATCAAAATCCCCAAATAGCCCTTTTGATGGCCCTTTTGGGGTCTTACCTAAAGAAAATTTACAGAGTAGACTCCTTTTTCGATGATATCTAGATAAATCCATGATGTTATGCATATTTCTTCCAGCCAATTTGTTGGATCTCTAAATACGATCTTACCTATATAGATTTATCGATTAAAATTCAGAATGGAGAAACACATGAAATTTTCATATAAACCGTGCCTTGGTCAGCCGCTAAAAGCGGGTATCAATGCAATGAAAATGGCAAAAGTTAGGTCTAAAAGAAAAATCAATAGACATAGTCGATTCAAAACAACCCTCAGAAAGCTTCCAGGGTTTCTGATTGGAACCAGCCTAGGTACTTTATTGAGTATAACGGCAGCACACGGCGTAGAAGGCACAGTGTCCAGCCCGGTTATTGACGATAATATCCCTCGGGCACTCAATTCAGGCAAGCGAGGTGGAATCCGTAGTGGAGCGTGCAATGTACCGACAGATGCTATACGTAGCCCCCTTTTTGATGCCGAACCGTTTAGCCAGCAAATGTTGCGGTTCGAAGAATTTGGGCCGCAGAAATACAAACGCCGCAATATCAAAAAATACAATCAAAGGCACGCCGGTCTCGGAGGTCTACCTCTCCCAAGTGACGGTGATGAAATTGTCGAGGAAGCAGACCTATGGGAAACCATCAATGGTAACGATCTCGACGCCAAATTTAGTTTACTGTCTAAAAATATTTATCCCTACCCGACCCTAGACCGAGATAACCACTTCAGTAATCCTTGGGAAAGCGTGATTTCAAAGCATACAGGACCGCTGGTACCGTTGACGACAGATAAGGTCACCAACCCCGAATGCTTGGATGAGAACAATAACGTTGTTCTTGAAAACTGTATGAAAAGTTTCGCCGATGGCCGCGCGCCTGGCCCCCAATACGCCCACCAGCGTTGGGCAGAATTTTTCCCGCAGGTGAACGTATCAACAGGGGTTGCCGGTGCCCGTACCAATACGGGTCTTCGCGATAATTTGCAACGTCACAAATACCAATTCGGCGAATTCGGACCGGGTGGCCTCTACCACAATACAGTGGGCAATGGGGATCCTACTTTCAACAAAACCACTGAAGGCATCGAAGTTAAGTTCCATCCCAACATGCCCGTCCAGGATCATCAGGCACTATGGACTTTCGATGGAACCTTCCCACCAAAGCTGATGATGGCCCGCTACGGCGAAGGAGCCCTATTTCGCAATTACAATTTGCTACCCATCCCATTCGCCGCCAATCGCGGATTTGGCAGTCACTTTATCACCACCCATCGCCATAACGGCCATCAACCGGCTGAAGGCGATGGTTACGCTCACGCATTCTTTCTCCCGGGTCAGCACTACGACTACCACTGGCCTATGATCATGGCAGGTCACGATACCATCAACATCGACGCCACCGAACCCAAGGCATCAACCCCGTGTACAGACGGCGAAACGCTGATGGTCAGCTACCCCTCCCCTGCAACGGATGGTAATGGCCTTTTTTGCTCAGACGTACAAAAAAGAGCTGAAAATGCTACAAAAACGAGCCGCTCGGTTTATGGTAATGCACAAGCCTGTGGCTGGCGGCGTGTCGAAACCGCCTGCCAAGCAGGGCGAATCAACCTGCCCGGGGATTACCATGAGATCATGAGCACCCACTGGTTTCACGACCATATGCTCGATCATACCGCGCAGAATGTCTATAAGGGTAACGCCGCCATGTTCAACATGTATAGCGCACTGGACCGGGGTAATGAATGGTTCGACGATGGCATAAATCTACGTTTCCCCAGTGGTCGCGCCCTTGGAGACCAGAGTTGGGGTAACCGGGATTATGATGTTAACCTCGAACTTGGTGGTAAAGCTTGGGGACAGGACACCCAGCGCTATAAAGGAACTAAAGTCGAAAATACCGAAGGTCAACTTTGGTTCAACATCTTCAATAGTAATGGCTTCCTCGGCGACGTCATGACCGTTAATTGGTTGCATAATCCTTACTTCGAGGTCAGAGCACGCAAATACCGGTTTCGAATTCTAAATGCGCATGTGTCGCGCTTCCTACGCGTGGCATTGGTGGTTCAAAGGAACCATGCCAATGGCGACTCTGTGGGTGAGTATCCTGGAGAGAACCCCGGTATTTCATATGATTCAGTTGGATTCCATATGATAGCCAACGACGGTAATATCATGGAACATGCAGTCCCCTTCGATGGCACCATGGACCTTGACCGTGATGGTGACCTCAAGGATCACCACGGACTTCTGCCAACACAATCCATTGCCGAACGGTACGACATCATCGTCGACTTCAGCGAAAACAATCCCGCCAATTTAAAACCTGGTGACAAACTTTATATGGTGAATCTGCTGGAACACGAGAATGGTCGGAGACCAGAACGACAGGTTCCCTTAGCTGATGTACTGTCTGGAAAATATGCAGCCGACGGTTTGTGCGACTCACTGGTCGAAAAAATGCTCGAATTCCAAGTCAAAAGATGTACAGATGACAGTGGTCAAGAAGTCGATAGTTGCGTAGCGGGAGGACCTGCAAATATCGATCAACAAGATCACAGCATGAATCCAGCCGAGTACGTCCCGGGTCAGAAGACCATGATACCTTTACCCCATTTTGGTAAAGACGAGCTAGCCAATGCCAACTTTCGGACCTTTCATTTCGGTCGTGGAGCGCAAACTGATACGGCTCCGGAAACGACCACCTTGGCAACCATTAGGGGCTCTGTACCGGAACCTATGTCACAGCTTCCTACAAAAAACTTTAATAATGGTGACCGTGCCATCAGCCGGGGTAATAAAACAACCCGGCATGGTAAAAGTGTTCTTGACGTAGAGTTGGTTTCTCCAAATTTCCCTCATCTTGATAAACCCTGGGGAATTGAGACTGACGATGGCAACATGCTCGCAGCCAACATGCATCGGTTAAGTGCTGCTCCTACCATCGGTAACGTAGAAATATGGCAACTAACGACAGGCGGCGGCTGGAGCCACAATGTACATGTCCACTTTGAGGAGGGCGTTATCCTTACTCGAGGGGGGCAACCACCGCCTGAATGGGAAAAGTGGGCACGCAAAGACGTTTATCGGGTCGGGCGGATGGATGATAGTCTCCGAGAAATTACCTTTGCAATCCGTTTTCGTGAGTTTGCCGGCAGCTACATGGAACACTGCCACAATACCCAGCACGAAGACAACGCTATGTTGCTGCGCTGGGATATCGAAAACCCGGGACAACTCAAACCATTCCTGACGCCTGAGCCTCAATGGAATGGATGCACCTATACCGAAAGCGTCGAGTTGCCTACAGCTAGCGCCGCACGAGCAACAACTGTCGGTAATCCCGGTGCAAAGGAAGATTATTTTGATGATCATCCCGTCCAAGGGTTACTTTGTCAGGGTGGTGAAACCACGAGCTGTCCGGGTGGAAATGGCGGCAATTGAAATAGTGATACTGGCAGCGATACAACTATGACCGACTATTCGGACGGTGATTAATGGGTTGCTTATTACCAATGAACTCATAGTTGCTGCTAACCATTAGAAAGTGAGATCCGGTACCCTTTTTAACCTAGGAGGCTGTCCGAGAATAGGAACCGTAGCGAGGGAAAGATGGTTTGAGCGTGATTTTTTCATTATTTGAGGCGAATACTTGCAGTATTTAACGAAAATAATGGGAAAATCAGGCCAAATCCAACTTTTCCGCAGTAGGTCCTCTATTCTCGGACAGCCTCCTAGGGTATCGGATCTTGCCGTTATTTTTAACCACTGTAACATTCCGAGGTTATTATCATGTCATCACAGCATTTACCTCAAACAGCCATAACATTTCCATTTTGGATCCTTTTCCTTATATCTTTATCGACTCCTCATGCCATTGCAGGTCGGGGTGCAAGTCATTTCCCCAATGTCCCGTTAATCAATCAAGATGGTGAGACAGTTCATTTCTACGACGATCTGATTAAAGACAAAGTGGTGGTCGTAAATTTCATCTTTACCCACTGCGCTGAAAGTTGCCCGTTGGAGACCTCAAGGCTACGCATGGTACAAGACCTGCTCGGTGATCGGATGGGTAATGATATCTTTTTCTATTCGATTACGATTGACCCGGCAAAAGATACACCAGACGTTCTAAAGAACTATACGGAGAAATTCGGTATCGGACCCGGCTGGTCATTTCTCACCGGAAAAGAATCCGATATCACATTGTTGCGTAAAAAATTTGGACTTTATCTCGAAGAAATTCAAAGCGCTGACAGTCAAGACCACAATCTGAGTGTGATGCTCGGAAACGATAAGACCGGTCAATGGATCAAACGATCTCCCTTCGATCATCCTAAACTTCTAGCCAATATCGTCGGTTACAGGCTGTTTGGAGGAACCGTGCCCCGCACCCATGCTAAAAGCTACGCACAAGCACCCGAAGCACCTCGCTTTTCCCACGGAGAATCACTTTATCGAAGCCGTTGCGCCTCTTGCCACACCATCGGACAAGGCGATACCATTGGACCTGATCTCATCGATGTCACCGAACGACGTACGCCGACTTGGCTGAGCCGCTGGCTCCTGGAACCCGATAAGATGCTCGAAGAAAAAGACCCCATTGCCATGGCGCTATTTACGCAATATAGCGAAATTCAGATGCCTAATATGCACTTGACCCCCGAGGATGTAGAAGCACTCACTCAATATATGAGGCAGCAAAGTCAAGCGAAAAACAGTCAAATAAACTAACCCGGATTTCACATAACCGTCGCAATGTGGGACCTCATGAGTGCGGGATGACAAAGCGAAAAATTTAAACGCCTGACTTTATATAGGGTACGTTGTGCAACCAATCCTAAAGCAGCATGGTCAACCCGTGTTATTACAATACGACAGTAAAAGGCCGGTAAGCAAATCTTATTTCTTTTGAAGGACACACGATCGTCCTATCAATTCATTTTGGCTGATTGCCATTCTTTCAAATCCTCAAATAGCACTCCTTTTCCTTCG
>Ga0209992_10001452_pt1 | contig 24964 bp, 18 predicted proteins | sample 2SBtaG_2_FD_182564 | JGI IMG/M metagenome (GOLD analysis project Ga0209992, IMG submission 182564) | Deep subsurface microbial communities from Kolumbo volcano to uncover new lineages of life (NeLLi) - 2SBTROV12_ACTIVE470 metaG (SPAdes)... | ecosystem: Environmental > Aquatic > Marine >... | reverse complement strand
TTTCTGTCATCGATTTTGTTGGAAAATATACTCTGGTCATTATTGGACAGTGCTACGGATTAATGTGTGCTTGTAAGCAATATTTTCGATCCCGCTTCGAACAGCGCCACATTGACTCCAGTATCAAAACTCCAGAGAGGAGAAAACCGCCAGAGCCTCGCAGTTCATCCAGAATAGAGCCAGTTTTACACCTTAGCGAGAATAAAAAACCTGCTAAAAATAAACACAAACCCATGCCATTTAAAGGTGCGGAAGGAGATCTTCCCCCGGTTTCGCTTCTGGATGAACATACTGTTCCGGTACGGAGGTTTTCGGATTCGCTGCTGGATGATTTATCGCGTCAGGTTGAGGTGATATTGGCCGACTTTGGTGTGCAAGTGGAAGTATTGGATGTTCTGCCGGGTCCGGTGATTACCCGATTTGAAATTAAGCCGGCAGCCGGTGTCAAAGTGAGCCGAATCAGCAGTCTGAGTAAAGATTTAGCGCGCGCTCTATCGGTACCCAGCGTTCGTATTGTCGAAGTGATACCGGGTAAATCAGTCATTGGTCTGGAAATTCCCAATGAAGAGCGAGAGACTGTTTCATTGTGTGAAGTTTTGTCGTCCAGGGAGTTTGCATCCTCGTCGTCTCCAATTTCTTTGGTACTGGGGAAAGATATCAGTGGCCAATCGGTGGTTGCAGATCTTGGCAAAATGCCTCATTTACTCGTTGCTGGAACCACGGGGTCGGGTAAATCGGTTGCCATCAATACCATGATACTCAGTATGTTGTATAAATCGACGCCGGAACAGATTCGCATGATACTGGTCGATCCGAAAATGCTGGAACTTTCCGTCTATGAAGGAATACCGCACTTGCTGACACCGGTTGTGACCGACATGAACGAAGCATCAAATGCTTTGCGTTGGAGCGTACAGGAAATGGAACGGCGTTACCGGTTGATGTCATTGTTGGGTGTGCGCAACCTGGATGGATTTAACAAAAAAGTTCGGGAGGCTGAAAAACAGGGTAATCCAATAAAAGATCCTACGTTCGATCCTGCGGGCGCATTGTCAGAAATGGATGAAGCCCCTGATCTGACTCCATTACCCAATATCGTGATTGTTATCGATGAATTGGCCGATATGATGATGATTGTCGGCAAAAAAGTTGAACAGTTAATCGCCCGGCTTGCCCAGAAAGCCAGGGCGGCAGGCTTACATTTGATTCTGGCGACTCAGCGTCCATCGGTGGATGTTCTTACCGGTTTAATCAAAGCGAATGTTCCCACTCGTATTGCGTTCCAGGTTTCGTCCAAAATAGATTCACGTACCATTATTGATCAGTCTGGTGCCGAGAGTTTGCTCGGCAATGGTGATATGTTATTTTTGCCTCCGGGCACCAGTATTCCGATCCGTGCTCATGGAGCATTTGTCGATGACCACGAAGTTCACCGTGTTGTCGATTTTTTGAAAACCACGGGACATTCAGATTATCTGCCGGAAATAACTCAGGAAATCAGTGATGACAGCCCGGTCAGTGGAGGGAGCGGTTATGATTCTGAGTCCGATTCTCTCTATGATGAAGCCGTGGCTTTTGTAACGGAATCGCGTAAGGCATCTATATCAAGTGTCCAAAGACGCTTCAAAGTAGGTTACAATCGAGCCGCTCGCATGATAGAGGATATGGAGAATTCGGGTGTTGTCAGCGCAGCGGAGTCTAATGGGTCGCGTCAAGTTTTGGCGCCACCGCCGCCGAAGAACTAGTACTCCTTTACACTTGTATTGGAGCACATTTAGCCGATTTTCTATCGCCTCAGTAAGCTGGGTGCTTAGGATGCAAGCCATTGATAGTCAGAACGTGTGAATAGGTTCATGGACGTTTTGCTGCAACATCCCTGTTGCATAAATCTCAATATCAATGACTTCCATTCTTTGTGATTTAGATGCTAAACATTATTATTATTTATTGACCGCCTGTCGTGGGTCTGGGATGGAGTATGAAAAAACAAACAGACAGGGGCGGTATGGGCCTGAGATTATTGAGCTTGCGAAGTATTTGTGGGTTGTTAGTGGTTTTTATGATCAGCTGGCATTCTGCGACTACCGCTGATTCAGAGTATCCGGTTAATCGTATATTAACAGAGACAAAAAGTTTTTCTGCAGAATTTTTGCAAATATCAATTGACGAATCCGGGAATCCTGGAAAGCCGAATATTGGAAAATTCTATTTGTCAAAGCCGGGTCGTTTCCGATGGAATTACCATTCACCCTACAAGCAGGAAATTGTCGCGAATGGGGAAAAGGTGTGGTTTTATGATGCAGACCTCGAGCAGGTTACGGTCAAGCAGATTGGTACGGCTATCGGGTCCACTCCGGCATTATTGTTAACCGGTCAGGTTGATTTGGATGACAATTTTATTATCGAGGATCTAGGAGTAAAGGATGGTAAGGAATGGATTAAATTGATCCCGAAAGGAGATGACAATACTTTTAAATATATTGCTATTGGTGTTCAGGGGAATTTGCTGCAAGGAATGGAATTAAGCGATAATTTTGGTCAGTTAACTCGAATTATGTTTTCGGAAATCGAATTGAATAACGAGATTCCGCCTGCCATTTTCGAATTCGTCGCGCCGCCCGGTGTTGACGTATTTGATGAGGGTTAATAGCTTAAACTATTGGTACCTGGAGAATTTTCGTTTTCGGTATACATTTGTATTCTCGCTGAATTCATGGCAGAGCTCTATTGATGGCTAGAGAAGAAAAACCACTGGCAGAGCGAATGCGTCCTCATTGCGTCGAGCAATTTATCGGTCAAAAGCATTTGCTTACCGAAGGTAAACCTCTGTATGAAGCTATTACTGGAAAGCATTTGCATTCTGTTATTTTTTGGGGCCCACCGGGGACTGGAAAAACTTCACTGGCAAGAGCAATTGCCCATCATTCTGATGCGGAATTTATACAGTTGTCTGCAGTACTTTGCGGTGTCAAAGATATACGGCTGGCGGTTGAAAAGGCAAAGCTATTAATAGAGCAATCTAAGCGGCGAACAATTTTGTTTATCGACGAAGTGCATCGCTTTAACAAATCTCAACAGGATGCGTTTCTGCCTCACGTTGAGGACGGTACTATCGTTTTGATCGGAGCAACCACCGAAAATCCTTCATTTGCACTGAATAATGCACTGTTATCGCGCTCACAGGTGCATGTTTTGAAATCCCTGAGTGATCAGGAATTGCTCGAGATTCTTGAAGCAACCCTGCTTGATCGGGAAAGAGGCTTTGGAAACTATGAGGTAAGCTTGTCTGATCCTGCAAAAGATATTTTTGTGTCTGCGGCCGATGGCGATGCAAGGAAATTACTTAATGCTTTGGAAATGGCAATGGATGTTGCTGCTTCAGGGTCTGAACAGGTTAATCTTGATGACAGCCTTGTGGCTTCTGTTGTTGCAGGTGGTGTGCGCCGATTCGACAAGCGTGGTGAAGATTTCTACAATCAGATTTCTGCGTTGCATAAATCAGTACGTGGAAGTGCGCCAGATGCGGCTTTATATTGGCTTTGCCGGATGCTGGATGCGGGTTGTGATCCCATTTATCTGGCGCGGCGCATCGTGCGGATTGCGTCTGAAGATATCGGAAATGCGGATCCCCGAGCACTTCAATTAGCTCTAAACGCCTGGGAAGCACAAGAAAGGCTGGGAAGTCCGGAAGGTGAACTCGGGTTGGCGCAGGCAGTTGTCTATCTGGCCAGTGCACCGAAGAGTAATGCGGTGTATAAAGCATTTAAGGCTGCTTACGATGACGCACGTAATACCGGTAGTCTGGAAGTGCCACTGCATCTGCGCAACGCACCTTCGAAATTAATGGAACAACTGGATTACGGCAGGGATTACCGGTATGCTCATGATGAGCCGGACGCCTATGTCGCTGGAGAGGATTATTTACCAGAGACTCTCCGTGGGCGGGAATACTATAAACCGGTTTCCCGCGGTCTGGAAATAAAAATTGGAGACAAATTACAGCGTTTACGAGAATTGGATCGAAATAGAGGGAAATAAAGCAGGCTTCTATGGTTGATAAATTGGTTTTTTGTGCGGAGCGTGCCCTTAATGAATACACGGCTCGGTGCAGACGAATGTGTTATCGTGTATATCTGTGATAATAACGGTAGACTTCTTGTTTAGAGATTTTTGCTTACAAATTCAATAATAAAAAGTTGCAAAATGGACCTAAAATTTTTAGATTTTGAACAGCCTATTGCTGATCTTGAAGCCAAGATTGAAGAGCTTCGACACGTAGGTTTCGATAACGAAATTAACATATCAGAAGAAATTACCCGCCTGGAAGAAAAAAGTCGCAAGTTGACTGAGACTATATTTTCGTCCTTGTCCGCCTGGCAGATATCTCAACTGTCACGCCACCCGCGCAGGCCCTACACTCTGGATTACATCGACCTGATTTTTGACGATTTCAACGAATTACATGGTGACCGGAGTTTTAGAGATGATCCTGCCATTGTGGGCGGAATTGCTCGATTGGGTGGTCAGTCAGTGGTTGTGATCGGTCATCAAAAAGGTCGTGATACCAAAGAAAAACTGAAAAGAAATTTTGGAATGCCCCGGCCGGAGGGTTATAGAAAAGCCTTGCGTTTAATGAAATTGGCAGAACGTTTTGGATTACCAGTGATTTGTTTTATCGATACGCCAGGAGCCTATCCGGGAATTGGTGCAGAAGAACGAGGCCAAAGCGAGGCTATTGCCAGGAATTTATTTGAGATGTCTAAATTGCGTGTGCCGATTCTTTGTACTGTAATTGGAGAAGGAGGATCTGGCGGTGCACTTGCAATTGGCGTAGGTGACAGATTGTTAATGCTGGAATACAGTACTTATTCCGTGATTTCTCCGGAGGGATGCGCATCCATTTTATGGAAGAGTGCAGACAAAGCAGAATTGGCGGCAGAAGCCATGGGTATTACTTCAGCCCGATTAAAAGACCTGGGCCTGATTGATGGAATCGTCGAAGAACCCTTAGGAGGCGTTCATCGGGATATACCCGGGGGTGCCGATTTACTGAAGAAGGAATTAATTGAACAATTGCAACCGCTCAAACAGTTATCGGTAGACAAGTTACTGGAATGGCGCTATGAGCGATTAATGAGTTATGGAGTTTTTCTTGAAGAAAAAGGCTGAGGTTTGCACCATCTGATTGGGAAACTAGTACTCCATCACAGTTGTGTTGGGGGGTAGGTTATGTCGAGAAGTGGTCAGCTGCTAGGCGCACGAGCGCAGGACTAGTCGGACTCATTCAAGCGAGTGCAACAACGCAGATGGCTGCTTATCGGCTGATATACCCGTCAATACAACAATGATGGAGTACTAGCCTTGCTTTTGGATCCTTTTGATCCATAATAGTTCTACTTAGGAGCGAGGATTCAATAATATACGAATCTTGACTTGACTTATTGTCCGTCTTCTGCGTTGTAATAACAGTTGCGTAGCCCTGCTATGCGCCTGTTGCTACGCCTTGAAGACAAACAATTATCCTGCGTCAGTCTTTCGCATATTATTAAAACCTCGCTCCTAATCAATTGTTGGCCTCATCTGGTGAATATAAGCTGGATCGTTACGATCGATTAAGTTTGTCAATGATTTGTGACTCTGTCCGTTAAACAATTTCAAAAAACATTAACAGACGCTTTTCCGGGGGCAGTGTATTTAATTGCCTACAGTGGCGGCATGGATTCTCATGTGCTGCTAAATCTGTGTGCGGCTGTAATGCGCCAACAGCCCGAACGAAAATTTGTTGCAGTGCATGTTGATCATGGCTTACATAAAGATTCTGCACGTTGGGCAATACATTGCCAGATGGTCTGTAAGGATGAAGGCATGCCGATACGAGTTTTGCATGTAGACGCAGCACCTGTGATGGGTCAGAGTCCGGAGGAGGCTGCTCGTGATGCGCGTTATGCTGCAATGCAGCGACTGCTTGAATCTGATACGGTGTTAATGACCGCACAGCATAGCGATGATCAGGCTGAGACTATCTTGCTTCAACTTCTGCGTGGTGGTGGTTTACGTGGGTTATCAGGTATGCCAGTGACTGCAAAATTTGGACAAGGGCAACTGTACCGACCATTATTAGAAGATTCTCGGCAATCAGTCCTCGAATATGCCTTGAGTAAAGAGCTGCAATGGATTGATGATCCCAGCAATAATGACAGCAGTTATGACCGAAACTATTTGCGACGAGAGATAATCCCTGGAATCCGAAGTCGATGGCCGGGGATGACTAAAACTCTGGCGCGATCCGGGCGACATTGTGCACAAGCGCAAGGTTTACTGGAATCATTTGCCGAAGTGCAGTTACAACAAGTGCGTCTGGCGGAAAGCTCAGCTTTGAGTGTGAGTCGCTTGCAGGCGTTTTCATGCGCTGAACAAGTTTTGATACTGCGCCATTGGATCCGATCAAGCGAAAGACGTTGTCCTTCTCAAGCGATATTACAGCGGATATCTGACCAGGTGCTGGGTGCGGCTGTGGATCGATCACCTGTTTTGCGTTGGAGTGAAGGAGAAATCAGGCGCTATCGCGACCAACTATTCGTAATGCCACATTGGGTGCAGTTCGATAGCCGTCAACGGTTTTCCTGGAACGGCCTAAAGCCACTGGTGTTATCAGATGGAATGGGTACGCTGGAATTTGTATCTGATCAACCAGATGTACTTGCGCAACTTTCTGAATGCGGAGTAGCAATGACTGTACGTTTCAGAACAGGTGGAGAAAATTGCCAGATCCCAGGTCGGGTGGGGCACCATACATTGAAGAAAATATTTCAGGAGCAAGGTGTACCACCGTGGCTTCGAGATCGTATCCCGTTGGTTTATATAGGGGAAGATATAGCGGCTATCGCCGATATTGTAGTGTGCGAACCGATGCGGCAGTTGGCAACGGATTTTATCTTAAAATTGATGTGGTCCAGGCATGAATTCGGGTGCTTTATTCGTTGACCCCGCCCCCTGTTTTTTGATCTGGCGTTCAAAATCGTTTTAGGTGGAGCCAAAGAAAAAGCCATCCAAAGGGTGGCTTTTTTCGTGCGCAAATAAGGTAAAGGATTTTAAGTATGCTGGGGTGATACTGATCAACCCCTTGGAGCTAAACAGAGCAATCATATTTAAAAATATTCCAGTGGTATTATTCTTATTTGATTTCTCGGCGTCTACTTTCATTAGGAGCGAGGTTTTAATAATATGCGAAAGATTGACGCAGGATTATTGTTTGTCTTCAAGGCGAAGCAACGGGCGCATAGCAGGGCTACGCAACTGTTGCTACAACGCAGAAGACGGACAATAAGACAAGTGAAGATTCGTATATTATTGAATCCTTGCTCCTTAGCACCGTTCCTGGAAAGCTGGCCCAATCAATTATCTATTTGATCAATAGCCTTTTGAATTTGTTCGCGTTTGCTGCTTGTTTCGTTGGCTAATAATGACTCCAGTGCGGGTACTGATCCGCTGCATCCGGTCCAATCGCGGCCAATGCATCGACTGCTGCATCTTTTACGCTAAAATACGGGTCTTCCAGCAAAACGATCAAATTTGCAACAGCTTCAGCAGATTTCTGGTCTAGTGAACCCAGAGTGATCGCTGCTGCTTGACGAACCTGCCAATTGTTATCCGCTAATAACGCAACAAGTTGGGGAATTGCAGGAACCGCTTGTAGGCCTTTATCCATAAATGCATAGCAAGCCAGTTTACGGGCTACCGGACTATGGAAATCCATTGCCTGAAGAAACACGGGTAGAGAAATATCGCCGACTATTTTAAGCGCATCTGCATGGGCCTCCGCTACATTTTGATCCTTATCGTTTAGCATTTGGGCCCAGTCTGGCAGTATCGTTTCGATATGGATCGAATTTCGCCAATTGGGATCAATTTGGTCGAGAGATCGCTCGGTTTGCTTTCTTTCTGCTTCGTCGATGGCGGACAAATGATTGATTATTTCAGGGACTACTGATTTGGAATCGGGCGCAAGTTCGCCTAACGCGGATAGTGTTGTTATTCGAACATTAATGTTTTTATCCTTCAGTGTATTGATTAATGGCTGTAAGGTTAAATGTGCCGAATTTGTTAATAAGCCCAGGACTTTTGCAGAGCCTGCCCTGATTTCAGGGTCGTAGTCGTTCAAACTGACAGTCAGTGCCTGTATGGCTCCAGAACTAAGGGGGCCAAGTTCGATAAGGGTTTTCACCGCGGCTAAACGTTGCTCTTTTTCAGAACTAAGTAATGATGTTACCAATAAAGGCAAGGCGGATTTTGTAAGTGAGCCGAGCTTTGATAGAGATTTTGCTGCATTCAGTCGGGCTGTCGAATATGGATCGGATATGGCAATATTGCCCAGAGCAATTGCCTGTCTATTTGAAACAGCGCCGATTTGTCCCAATACCTGGGCTGCATACGACCGGACTCTTGGATTCGTCGAGTCCAATGCTTGAATTAATTGATTCAGAATATTTTCGTTGTTTGCGAATTGTTTCCATTGAGGGTCGATTTGTTCCAATAGACGAATCGAATCTGTACTCAGATCTATATCGTCCATGTTCAGGTTATTGAGTAATGGATTAATGACTTTCTGTTTTTCCAATAGCCCCATTCTGTAGAGATCAATCTGTTGCGTAGAGTTCTTATTGAAATACAGCCATATCTGATAACCGGCAAAAATCAACAATAAACCAATGCAAGCGAGCATTGTTTTTACTACACGGAATTTTCGCTTTTTGCTGCGAGCTTTTTTCAGGCTCTCAGGTGCAACTTTTTCGAGAATCTGTGCGGCATAATTGCTGGATTCTTTGGGGCTGTTTAGAAATATCTGTACCAGTTTAGAGATGGCGGGTTGCGATTCTGGCAGATGACTCCACCCATGTGGAGCAATACTGTTGATAGCCGTATACGCGGTGTCACGAACTTGTTGCATCGGATCAGTGGAGGCCGCAATGAGTTGTGGCAAGGCTTGGATTGCAGATTCGCCCAGGCGACCGAGTGCCTGTGCCGCTGTATTTCTTGCTACGTGGTCGGACTCATAAAGTGCCACCACCAGTTCCTTAATGCTTAAACTGTTAGATCTGATCAGCCAGAAGGTCTGCCCCGGGATTTCCATATTCAATTTTTTGGCCTTCATCTGCAATTGTTCCAACGAATCCGAAACGGTGGATTCACCGTAATATTTCGCCAGGGTGAGATCGCCAATTGTCGCGCGAACCAGATTTTGTAGATGAATGATTTGATCCTTTGATTTTTGCTAAAATAATTCGTCACAAATCAAGCATATTCGTCCCTTAGTGCTGCCTTCTCGATAGCTTTTGAAGCGTACTGGAACGAAATCGCCACAGGCCAGGCATTCCGAAGGCTTGGGTTGTGGGTTGTTAAGTCTTTCCAATCTTTTGTGTATGGCATCCGCTGTGGGTGAGGTATTTTCTAATTCGCAAATTCTGTTTAGAGATCTGTGCGAGATATTCTTGAAACATTGCGCTAAATGTTGTTTTACTTTGTTTTTGTCAGATGAGTGATCATCGAGTAGCGGTGACAGCAGTTGAATGGCATCTTGGTAACAATGATTGGATATCATATCCAATGCCTCATTAAAGCAAGACACTGGGTCAGCGAATTGATGGGTCTGTTGGTTGGTTGTGGAATTCATTCGAGGGTTGGAAATTGCCATAAAAAGAAATAAAAAACTTTTGCTAAACCACACTTTATGTGGGCAGTGTTAACTATTCAAAAACAAACAGCATTATTGAGCATAGTTGTGATTAGCCGAATTTTCAGGACATTTCGGTAAAATAGTCCACAATCCGACTTATAATGATTGATAAATTAGGGTTAATCAGGTCTTCTCTCGTTATGATCACTGTAGCTGGTCAAGTACTACATTTGATCAGAGCTAACTATTTCGTATATTTAGTTATACGGCTATAACTAAAGTAATCGCCTGTTATTATAGACAGATTTAGACGGGCAACTCTATAGGTATTATGCCTTAAATACTTTAATATTATCGATAGTATCAATGGTATCTTTAATAACGTACTATGGATTTTATGCTATTTGTCTTAATTTTTTGCGATTCGTGTATCGGTTGGCGTTGAGAATATTCTGTGTTAACAGGTATCTGTAAAGCATGTTTTGCTTATATGGGTACAATGGTAAACCAGTGGACATATTGATATTTTGTTCAAAAGTAAAAACAAGCATTCGTTTATAGTAAAGAAATGGTTCTTCCCGAAATCAAAGCACGTTTCGCAATCAATGTAATAGAAAATTTGGAAAATAAGATTTTATTGATCAAACGTTATCCAGGTGCAAAAATGCAAGCTTGTCGTTGGGGTTTTCCTGCAGGACATATTGAAGCAAACGAAACACCTGAGGAATGTGCTGACCGTGAACGACTGGAGGAAATAGGATGTCGGCATTGCGTATCCTTAATTAAGAGCTATGGTCCGGTACGCGATACTTTTTATGGTGGAATCTATGAATTATACTTATTCCATCTACAATGGAACGATGGCGAAATTTTACTAAATTACGAACATACTGAGTATTCCTGGGTTAATAAAGAAGAATATTATTCATATAGTATTATGGATGGTATAGATGAAGATTTAATTTACTTGAATATTTGGCAATGATTCGTTTTCTAAATGAGTTCAGGTTCATAAACCCAAAAGAGTTCAATCCTGTGCGGAGCATTATTTTTTTAGCATTATTTTTTCTTATAGCCTGCGAAAACAGACCTGAAAATGTTGCTCTGGGTACTCTTGAACGGAATCGTATAGCCCATACGGCAACAATTAACGAAGTAGTCGTGGATTTACCAGTGGCTCAGGGTGTTTACGTGGAAAAAGGTACGGTGTTAGTACGCCTTGATGACACCGAGCAAAAAGCGCAGGTCTTGAAGGCACAGGCTTTGGTGGCTCAGGCGCAGGCCAATCTGGAGAAACTGAGAAACGGTGCAAGAGTTGAGGAAGTCGCCACTGCTCAAGCCAAAGTTTTCGGAGCTAGAGCGACCCTGGTGGAAAGTACCGCGAGTTACGATCGGTCAAAAAACCTGGTAAAACGCAATCTGGACAGCCAGGCTAATCTGGATCGGGCGTTGGCTTCACGAGATGCTGCGTTAGCGAATTTACAGAGTGTCCGCGAACAGTTACGCCAACTGACCAATGGTACTCGCGAAGAAGATCTGCGAATGGGTGAAGCGAATCTTGAAGAGGCTAAGGCAAATCTGCTCAGTGCGAATAAAAAAATGCAGGATCTCACTATCACTGCGACTCGTAGTGGGATCCTGGATAATTTGCCCTGGAATTTGGGCGAGCGGGTTACTATCGGTAGCCCAGTTGCAATCGTGTTGGCGGGCAAGGCGCCGTTTGCCCGTGTCTATGTGCCGGAACCCTACCGGGTAAAGCTGAAAGTGGGTGACGAATTATTGGTGCATATAGATGGTTTGAAAAAAGCCATTACAGGCAAGCTGCAATGGATTGCCACTGACCCCGCCTTTACACCTTACTATGCGCTAAATCAGGAGGAGCGTTCGCGTTTGGTGTACCTGGCTGAAGTACAGCTACCAGACAGTGCTGCTAAATTACCGAATGGGTTGCCGGCACAAGTAACCTTACCGTGAGTGAACTTGCTGTGATGGCTCGTGGTGTGAGCCGTCACTTCGGTGAATTAAAAGCCATAGATGAGCTGAATCTTGAAGTGGAAAAAGCTTCGATCTATGGTTTTCTGGGACCGAATGGTTGTGGAAAAACAACCGCGATACGTCTTCTTACCGGCTTACTCAAGCCGACGGCAGGGGAGATCGAAGTCTTGGGTTTTAATCTATCAAAAAACACTGAAAAATTGCGTTTGCGTATTGGTTATATGACGCAAAAGTTTTCTTTATACGATGATCTTACGGTTAGAGAGAATCTACAGTTCGTCGCGGAAATCTATGGTTTAACGCGCAGACAACAAAAACAACGTATTGAAGAGCTGCTCTGTAACTATGGCCTGGATCAAAAAGCAAGCCAATTGGCTGGGAGTATGAGTGGCGGTCAACGTCAACGCCTGTCGCTAGCGGCTGCAATAATACATCGCCCGGAGTTGCTGTTTTTAGATGAACCGACATCGGCGGTAGATCCGGAAAACCGTCGGGATTTTTGGGAAAATTTATTTGATTTGTGTGACCAGGGTGCCAGCATTTTAGTGTCTACCCATTATATGGATGAAGCCGAACGCTGCCATAAGCTCGCTATTTTGGAAGCAGGTGTTAAACGGGTAGATGGTTCACCCGATGACTTGATGCAAAATATGGGAGCCAACGTGATAGAAATTGCCGCGCCAGACTTGAGGCAACTTAAACATGATTTGTTGGAATTACCCGAGATTATTTCGGCGGCTCAACTCGGGGCCAGATTAAGGGTGTTGGTAAAAAACCAGATTACTGATCCGAAATCCTTTTTATTTCAGCAAAGTGCGATTCGCATAGAAGATGAAATAATACAGGTACGCCCCAGCCTTGAGGATGTCTTTGTTACCAGTACTGGGCAGGGTCGCCAATGAAGAGTGCTCTAAGAATACATGCCGTTTTTATTAAGGAACTTATTCAATTAAAACGGGATAGAATGACATTTGGAATGGTTGTGATGATTCCGCTCATCCAGCTAATGTTATTTGGATTTGCTATCAATACCAATATACGACACATTCCTGTTGGCTTGCTGGATTTTAGCCAAACAGCGTTAAGCCGTATTTTGACGCAAACTGTCAGCGCTACCCAGGTAGTAAGATTTACTCAGGCCTATAGCAATGAACAGGAAGCGGAAGCAGCGATTGCTCGATCAGATGTGCGGGCGGTATTTATCATTCCCTACGATTTGAGCCAACGATTAGTGCGTCATAAAAGTATTAACCTGGCAACCCCGCCATCGAGTGACGAAGAAACCAGCAGGCCGGTGGCTCAGTGGATTGTTGATGGTTCAGACACGATGATATCTGCTTCGATCAAAAGTTTAGGCAGCATGCCATTAGAAGAGTTGCTGAGCAAACCGCCCAACCGCTCGACTCCAACTTTTGAAGTGGTTCTTTATTACAACCCTGAGCAACGCACAGCAGTGAATATTGTGCCGGGTTTGGTGGGTATTATTCTTACCATGACGATGATCATGTTTACTTCGGCAGCGATTGTGCGTGAACGCGAGCGTGGAAATCTTGAATTGCTTATCACGACTCCGGTGCGTTCTATTGAACTCATGCTGGGGAAAATTATCCCCTACATTTTTATTGGTCTGCTGCAAATGGCGATTATCCTTAGTCTGGGCTATTTATTGTTTAATGTGCCGATAAATGGCAGCGTAGGGCAACTTGTTGCTGTGACGCTATTATTTATTGCCGCGAGTTTAACTTTGGGGCTTGTTATTTCGACCATCGCTAAAAATCAGCTTCAATCCATGCAAATGACCGTATTTGTTTTAATGCCGTCGATCCTTCTTTCAGGCTTTATGTTTCCTTATGAAGGAATGCCGGAAATGGCTCAAACTATCGCTGAAGCTCTTCCCGCTACCCATTTTATGCGAGTAGTTCGTGGTGTAGTCCTGCGCGATGCGGATGTTATCGATATGTCTGCTGATGTATTGTGGTTATCATTATTTACTTTAATGGGGCTAATAATAGCCTCGTTAAGGTTTAAAAAGCGCCTGGATTAGGTGGTATTTTCGACTTTGACATCGGTTTCAACTGCCAGACCGTTGGCGTTTTTCCTGAAAACCCTGGCTAAGATCCCATAATACCGGCACGATTAATAGTGTCAGCGTTGTTGCTGTGGCTAAACCGGCGACGAATGTGGATGCCATGCTACCCCAGACGATGGAATAGCTGGGGAAGCCTATAGCCAGGGGTAAAAGACCCAGGGTCTGTATAGGGGTCAGTTCTCTAATTATTTCATTCCTGCTCTCACAATCCGCCCCACGGTTGATAAATGCACCCCGAAATGATCGGTGATTTCTCGGTAACTGTAAGCGCCGCTTGCGTATGCGAAAACAATCTCGGCATTTCTATTGCCTTGGGTTTTCGAAATCTCCGTATCGCCGGGAGCGATTTTGAACAACCGCAGGTTGGCCCGAAGGGCAGAATGCCCGGCGTAATTTATGCAACGTCTCGCCACGTGAGTGCCGAGTCCAGCACCAAACACCGTTCCGAAATCATTCCGGACGCGCAGAAAATCGAAAAGAACACTTCCCATGCGCAAGACGACACGTCCCATTTCTCGGCGTCTGTTCGCATCAGCTGGGCCCGACTGTTGAAACGGGTCTTCGATATCGACATCGAACATGCCCTCACTGCGGTGGCGAACTGAAAATCATTGCTGCCATCCAGGAACCCAGGGTCATTGCCAGGATTCTTGACCATCTAGGCCTGCCCACCCGCTATCTGCGCTGCGCTATCCATGCTTCGCTTGCTGTCCAGCCAAGCCCTCCTGGCTTGTCGTTCGCTGCTTAATCGCAGCTTACCCACCCCGGTCTCCCGCGCAGACATTCGAACTATTCGAAATAGCGTGATCTTATACAGGTACCACGATTCAATTCGGTTCACTTTCGGAGTCGGCAATCCCCTTTGGCCATCATCGACCCGGAACCCGAAGAATACAAATTTTTCGTCCGAGAACGCCACAATTGACAACTTACAGTTCCTTCAGTACATTACCATTTAACAAAAAAGGCTGTTTATTCGACTTATTCACCGCCCCTGGCACCGTCGAGTAGCTTATTTATAAAATTACCGCGTAAAAATTATCTCACAAATTTCAATCAATTCGAATCAACCGATTCCATTCTTCGATAACACCGGTCCCAAAACAAAACTTTCGATATCGGATCAACGAAACTCTTATAAATTGATTGACTACAATCTACAGGGTAATTTTGTTTTATTAACATCGGATTTAACTAAAGACTAGATATGCCGAAAACAAAAATGATGGAAGCGCGCCTAAGGTTTCTCAATATTGGTGCGACTGATTTTACTGAACTCCAAAAAGCCAAAGCTATTATCGATCCCGTAATGGATGAAATGCTGGATCGATTTTATGAACATATTCTGGCGCAACCCGAGTTGAAATCATTGTTTTCGAGCCAGGATTCTCTCGATAGAGCGAGATCAAAACAAAAGCAACATTGGCAAAAAATACTGTTTGACGGTCAGTATGGTAATCAATATTACGAAAAAGCAGCTGAGATTGGTGGCACGCATTACCGCGTCGGACTGACCCCGGACTGGTACATTGGCGCATATTGTTTCATGTTGGAACAATTCATTGATTTGATAGCGCGTCGTTATGCAGATTCGGGTAAATCAAAAAGGACAATTATTGTCGCCGTTACCAAGATTGTATTATTAGATATAGACATAGTGATTCAATGTTATCTGGACGCCAAGGACGCCTCTATGCGTCAGATTCTTGGAAATGCCACCGACTTGAAAGCCGATATTTGGTCGATAAGCGATGAATTGAACGATATCGCAAATGAAATCAGGGGAAAGGCCGATGCACAAGTGCAAGCTTCGGAGTCTTTGCGCAAGACCAACAACTCCAACGAGATTTCCTCAACCGATGAGAACGACCACACGCAAGCTCTATTGCAACTAGCCGAGAAACTGCAGCTAAAAACGCAAACACTAGACGAGCGCCTGAAACGCATCCCACTAAATCAACGGCTATATGTTGAAAAAATCGAACCACGGCCCGGAATCATTACTCGCATAAAAGCCTTCTTTTTTGATAGGCCTTAGAAACCGGAATAACGAGGACCGCGGGAAATTACCGGCTTATATTCAACGCGCCGGATTTTTCGAAGATTACGAATCTGAAAATCGTACGACCAGAGGTCTGGTCAAATTTCTATACACTATAGGGGTCAGTTCTCTAATTATTTCATTCCTGCTCTCACAATCCGCCCCACTGTTGATAAATGCACCCGGAAATGATCGGCGATTTCTCGGTAACTGTAAGTACACTATAGGGGTCAGTTCTCTAATTATTTCATTCCTGCTCTCACAATCCGCCCCACTGTTGATAAATGCACCCCGAAATGATCGGCGATTTCTCGGTAACTGTAAGCGCCGGTTGCGTAAGCGGCAATAATTGCAGTATTTCTATTTTCTTGGGTCTTGGAGATCACTTCCAGGGGCAACGGCGGCGGCCGACGCTGTAACCTTGGGATGGTCATTTGATCGCCCTCAACTTTGGATTTGGCCTGCATCCGCTCCACGAATTTCTCATCGCCCAGATAGATTTGATGCCGTAGTTCACCCCATATTCCCTGTCCCACTCCGGCGAGTACAAAAAGCCTATATTGGCGGCGTGCCTCGTCCAAACAGTCGTCAAATTGACTCAATAAGCCTTCTATTGCCAACCATTTGGGAACCGAGGTCTCACCCATCATCGCCTTGTAATTGCTCCAATGCCACTCTTCCGGGGTTTTAACCATTTCGGCCCGGACTGGATTGAGTACAACATACCGGCTGAGTTCATGAAGATAGGTGTCCTTATCAACTAAAATCCCTTTGAAACGTCCTTGGAACAGGTGTCCGTTGCGATGATGACGGCGGTTCGATGCCTGGGTATAGACCCCATTTAAGTGTCGCATACCCTGCGAAATATTTCCCTCAACCGTTTCTATGACTAGGTGGTAATGATTCGTCATCAGGCAATAGGCATGGCAAATCCAGTTGTAGCGTTCCACAGTCTCTGCCAGTACCTTAAGAAACAATTCACGATCCTCATCATTTTCATAAATTGCCTCTCGACGATCACCTCTTGACGTGATGTGATATAACGCGCCGGGAAATTCTATTCGTAGTGGTCTGGCCATAATTAGAGTTTAGATCCTATTTTGCTGAATGCAATAATAAGAGAACTGACCCCATGTTCGTCGCCTGTACGATAGCCAGTGCATCATTTTTATCGGTTTTTTGATTTTGCCTTATTTGCGAAACAAGCTGGGTTGAAATAATACGAGCATCATGGCCCTGATCCTTCGCCACTTGCTTCCAGTAGTTGGACGTCGCACAGGCCTCGAACACGATGACTGCGGGTTTAGCCTGGGCGAGCCAGGATATAAAATGCGCGGATGATATCTCGTCATTGCTCACGATCTTGTTTGCCTTGACAACGCATATTTGGATCACCTTTTTGGCTAAGTCGACACCTACGATCGTAGGGTTCATTTTCTGGCCCTCTAAATTATGTGTGGATCGGTTAGGATATCTGACTTGCCCGTCATCGTCGCCTCGCGTCGCTTCCAGACTACATAAGTCGGGGTTTTGCAAGGAGGAACCCAGGACGAACGTCCGAGTAGTCCTTGCAAAACCCCGACGTTGTGGGAGGGTTTGCGTCGTGAGGGGATGATGATGGGCAGGCGACTTGCCTGGATTCTGAGCTGAGCAAACTGCACCCAATATCCACCATGAACGTCACAGAATAAGTCGAAGAACTGCATTTTTGAACTCCCATTTGGTTGGCTAATTGAACGGGTATTTTTTACCTACTCACCCGTTAGGGGTGAGGGGAGTCCAATTATCTCTCCGTGGCGGTCAGCGATCGTTTAATTCTTTTTCGATCAGAAACGATTCTAATTTATTTGCGGGCAGGGGTTTTGTGAGTAAATAACCCTGCCCGATACCACAACAAAGGTTGCTCAGGAGCAATGCCTGTTTCTGAGTCTCAATACCTTCTGCAACAACACTCAGACCAAGATCATTGCCCAGAGTAATCATATTTTTCAGGATGACCGCGGAGACATTATTCTTACCGATGTCAGATACAAAACTGCGGTCGATTTTTAGTGTTTGTATTGGAAGATCTTTTAAATAGGCCATCGATGAATAGCCGGTACCGAAGTCGTCTATCGCAACATGAATACCGAGTGCGTTCAGTTTAAAAAGTGTATTTTGTGCTTTTTTGAAGTTTTCTACCAAAATGGACTCAGTGATCTCAAGCTCAATATTTTCACCGTGTACATTCGTATCGGCAAGTAATTGCATGATCGAAGAAAGAAAATTGGGTTGTCGAAAACAAATGGGTGAGACGTTAACTGCGAGTCTGCCAAATCGAATGCCTCTTTGCTCCCATTGCCTATACTGGTTTAAGGCCTTGGACATAATTAATGTATCGAGTTGCTGAATTAACCCGCATGATTCCGCGACGGATATAAATTGCTCCGGATAGATAATCCCGTACTTAGGATGTTGCCAGCGAACCAGAACTTCCAGTCCGCAGATGCGTCCGGAACGGAGTTCCCATTTTGGGTGATAATGCAGTTCAAATTGGTCGCTCTTGATTGCGTCTCGTAAATCATACTCAGTTTCAAGTTTCTGCATGGCCTTTTTGTTGAGTTTGTCAGAGAAAAATTGACAATTATTTTTACCCAATGACTTTGCGTGATACATCGCGTTGTCAGCATGTTGGGTTAACTCTTCAGGATCAACGCTGTCCGCCGGGTAGATCGCAACGCCGATACTGGCGCTAACATGCGCGATGGGACCATCCAGATCGAAGGGTTGCTGCATTATTTCTATAATTTTTGATGCAACGGTATTCGATGCGTCAACCGCAGAATCGACATCACGAATATCAGACAAGATTACGATAAATTCATCGCCGCTGATACGGACTAAAGAGTCATCATCACGAAGACAATTAGCGATGCGTTTTGATGTTTGCTGCAACAGTTTATCGCCCTGTTGATGGCCATACCGATCATTAACAGCTTTAAAGTGGTCAAGATCTATAAACAGCAGTGCAAATGCGGATTGTTTACGTTTCGAGTGAGAAATGGTTTGCTCGAGGCGATCAAGAAATAGGACACGGTTCGGTAATCCGGTTAAATGGTCAAAATGGGCGAGGTAATCCAATTCTTTGTTTTTTTGTTCAATGGACTGGTTGGCTTGTGTCAGAGAATCCAGAAGTTCTTCCCGATTAACTTCTCTTTTGTATAAAAAATTGCTCAGAATGAGTGAGGTAACCGCAGACACAATAACTAAAAATGCGCCTAACAATCTGTATTGTGTTAATTCTTTTGAAATTTGCTGATGAATCATTGATTCAACGCGGTCGGCTTCTCGAATAAAATTATGGAATAGGGTATCGAATTGCTGGTCGATTCGTGAACCGGGTATCGAATCAGAAAAATGAGTGTAGCGTTTTTCTGCAATTGTTTTGAATCTGGCTAATGCTTTTCGTACAGATATAATCGAAGTCCTCATTTGAGGATCTGTCAGAGGATAATAGGTTACCAGATCATATGCACCACCAATCAGCATGACCTTTGCGTACCAATCTGCTCGCTCAATGTTTTCCCAGACACCGTCGATTGACTCTGTGGTGTCGCCAGCCATGATTTCTTCAAACCATAAGTGTCCGGTGGTTGCCTCCACTTTGATTTGCATTGCGGCATTAACGAGAGGTGCGTGTTGGGAAGACAGCTTGTTACCGAGGTAGAACAGAAAACTCATTACGGAAATTAATAACAATGCGACGCAGATTGTTAATAAATATAATCGCTGCGGTGATACCCTTCGATGGGACATTAATATCCATCCATAATATAGATTACCCGGCAATAATAGTCTTCCTGATGTAAAAGTAAAATAGCCGGCCATAAAAATTGTCGCTGCGGCGGAATGTGGTCGAAGGGTGGATTAGTGTGGGTAAGCTTGTGGGAAACGGCTCTTTTGTTTTCCATTTGCTTATCCACATGTATAGTAAAGTGTATAGGGGGCACCATTTAGCCATGTTCGGACCCCATGTTCGCTAGCGTTGGGCAAACGATTAATTGTGACGATCTATGACGCGGCTTGATTCGGCGGTTTTTTAGAATTTGGCCCCGGTTTCAACTGCCCGACCGTTGGCGTTTTTCCTGAAAACCCTGGCTAAGATCCCATAATACCGGCACAATCAACAGCGTCAGCGTTGTTGCTGTGGCTAAACCGGCGACGAACGTGGATGCCATGCTGCCCCAGACGATGGAATAGCTGGGGAAGCCTATAGCCATGGGTAAAAGACCCAGCGAGGTCGTCAGCGTGGTCAGCACGATCGGCCGCAGGCGAATATTTATGCCGGCCAGTATTGCTTCCTGTCGGTTCATTCCTGCCCGATAGTTTTTATTAATGAAATCGATCAATACCAATGCATCGTTGATGACGACACCGGCAACACCAATGACAGCAATAAAACTATTCAGCGTGAATATCGACTGGCTAAAAAACTTGCCGAAAATAACCCCGATCAACGCGAAGATGATCGAGCTTAGTATGATCAGTGGTTGAATATAGGATTGAAACTGGCTGGCCAGAATCACATATATCAGCATGATTGCAAGAATAAATGCATAGGCTAATGAAGTATAAGAGCGTTGGGTGTCTTCATGCTCTCCAGCATAGATTACGCCAGCCCCTGGAAACTGTTGACGTATGGATTCGTAGTGTTTTTGAATTGTATCGATAATTACCGGCATTGATGTGGGTGCCGATGGCTTGAGGTTGGCCTGGATGCTGATCGCACGCTGGTACTGGTAGCGGAATAACTCCCCCGGTTGCATATAGGTCTTAATGTAGGTCAGGTCGTCGAGGCGCAACGGTCCCGATGCATGTTCCTGAAGAGGGATATAGAGGGCGTCCTCCGGGTTTTCAATTGACTTCGGATCGATAAATAATTTGAGATCAATTTCTTCGTCGGCGAGTCGGTATTCACCGATATATCGTCCATCCAGAACACTTGCTGCAAGTTTCGCGACCTGACTTGAAGTTAAGCCATATTCTTGCGCTTTTTCATGCCGAATATGGAATTGGATGACACGTTTTTCTTGTCCTCTGTTATCTTTAAGGTCGATTAGATAAGGTGCGATCTGTTGATTGTTCTGAATAAAGGTTAATAACTCTTCGGCGAGACCTGAAACTGCGTCGATATTGGTTCCCTGTACTCTGACGTTAAGATCTTTTCCCTGGGGTGGGCCATCTTTCTGAGGGTGAACGCGTAACTTGAAACCATCGGTTTCAAAGCGCTGTTTCAAACGGGTCGTAACGGATTCCAGGTGATTGTGTGGAGAATCGAAACTGCGCTTGCTTTTCGCAGGTAAAGCAACCATAACTGTACCGTAATAGGTGCCAAAAATCTGTTCGTAATCCTCGTTATAATAAAATCCAGCGATACCCGATACCGCGCCGGCACTACCAGGGCCATCAGCAAGCAGGTATTTCGATATAGCCTTGACCCGCTGATCGACCGCTTCGATGGTGGTTGTGCTTTGTCCTTCCACATCGACATAGTACATCGTATAGTCGTCGGGAAAGAACTTGATTTGTACTAAGGGTGCCTTACCGCTAATGGAGATGATCAAAATCGCCAGGGCCGCGATGAAAGCAATAAATACGGCTGCCAGACTGAAAAAGCGATATTTCAGTGTAGTTGCCAGGCCTTGGAGAGTGATTTTACGTAACAGTTTTAATAGTTTTCCTTCCTCGCTGTTTGTACGTGTTTTGATCGTAGAGCGGGGTCCGAAATCCAGGTAATGAATCGGCAGGATGAGTATGCATTCGATTAAGGAAGCGAGAATTGCAAAAGAAACTGTAGTCGGGATTTGTTGAAAAAATTCACCCGTAACGCCTGTCATCATTAACATTGGCATAAATGCGGCGATAGTGGTTAAAGTCGCCGAAATGACGGGCATTGCGACTTCTGAGGTGCCGACGATTATGGCTTCCTGCAGCGGTACTTTATTTTCAATATGACGATAGATGTTCTCGGTGACGACGATGGCATCGTCTACAATGATTCCGGTAACCAGGACAAATGAGAACAGTGTCAGCTCGTTTATGCTTCGATCAGTCAGGTACATGAGAAGCATTGTGAGCATGAAGGAAAACGGTATTCCTATGGTAATCAGTCCGGAATTTCGAATACCCATGAAACACCAGATAATCAGAGAGACCAGAATAATCCCAAACAGCAGATTGAGTCCCAGTGTCCTTAAGCCATCACGGATATAGATGGTTGAATCCTGAGTCAGTACGATTTGGATATTGTGCCGTTCTGCTACTGAACGAAATTTTTCAATGACCTCTTCGACCGCAGATTTAATACTCAGCGCATTACCTGAAGGGGACTTGAGTACCTGCAATGAAATAGAGTTGACGCCGTTAACTGAGGAGATGACTTGCGGATCCTGGTATCCAAGGCCAACCCGGCTGGCCACATTAGCAACCCGTACGAAGCTGCCATCTGAATCGGTTCGAATGATGGTTGACAGGACTTGATCCCGGGTGCGAAATTTTTCATCCACTTTTACTGTAAATTCACCGGAATTATTCTGGAAATCTCCAGCGGGCAATGAGATGTTGGTTACCTGAAGCGCCTTGGCAACCTCGTCGAAACTGACTCCAAAAGCATTCAGTTTTGCGGGATCCAGAAAGATGTGAAATTCGCGTTCATATTCACCCAGCAGTTTGATTTCCTGAACATCGGTGATTTGCCGCAAATGTGGTTTGAGTTCTTCGGCGATCAATGTCAATAAACGGTTTTCATGTTTTCCCGCCAGATTGACTACAACTACCGGTAGAAAATCTTCAGTTGTGATGTTAAGCATTTCCGGAGGGTCCGCTTCCTTGGGAAGTTCATCAAGATGGTTCAGTATCTTTAGACGTACTTCGTTGTATCCGCCGGTATAATCCGTGTTATCGACAAATTTCAGTTGAATTCTGGAACGCTCGCGGAACGAGGTGGCCTTTATCCAGTCGATGTTATCGACGGATTCCAGTGCTTCTTCGATCTTACGGGTTACCAGGGTTTCAACTTCGGTAGGGGAGGCACCGGGAAAATAAGTGCTTATTACCACTTCACCAAAATTAACGCTGGGATACCGGTCGGTAGGTATCTGCAGCGTGGCATAGCTGCCAGCGACGATCAAAACCACGAATATCAGATTGAAAAATACCTTTTGTCGCAGTGAAAACCTTATGATTGACTGCATTGTGATTTTGGCTGTTGGCTATTGGTCTGATGCTTCATTTATAAAAAAAGCTCTATTTATTTATCGCTAGCATCTGTAGAAGTATGCACAATAAACTGGTCTCCAGGTTTTATAGCGGTGCCAGACAGTCGAATAAAGCTTTGTTGGCCTTCGCGTTTAATTCGTCCAAGGTAGACAACCGAAATTTGCTCGCCGTTTGGCCTTTCAAGCCAATATTGCTCATATCGTTCAATCACCGCAGATTCAGGTAACAATACCGCATTTGCCTGGTTGGGGATCTGTATCGATAAGTCTGCGCGAATACCACCCCGGCCTTGCTTCATAAGATCCTGAATTTCAAGATCCAGCACAATTTTTCGTGATTGTTCGTCGAAAGCGGGTGAGACTCTTTCGATAATGGCCGGGACTGATTTCTGTAGGTCAGGCAAGGTGAGCCTAATGTCTTGTGCGTGTTTCATCAAGCTTTCGTATTCGGACATGGAAAGTGCAAAGGGTACTAATAGACGGGAAAAGTTTCCGATTTGGGCGACACGATCCCCTGCTTTTAGCCATTCGCCAGGCTCAATGTAGCGCTTAATAACCGTCCAGTTTGCAGGTGCCGCGATACAATAGCGGCGCTTTCTTTCGGCTAATTCACGGGAGCGGATTTTTAGTGTTCGCAATTGTTGCCTGGCTGTTGCCTGGCTGCGCTCAAAATCATCCAATTGAAGCTGGGATGAGCTGTGATTGCTTAATAACTTTTTGTATCTTGTGACCTGTTTTGAAAAATAATCAATATCAATATTAGTGCGGGAGATTTCGGTTGCATTGGCTTCAATATCCAGCGATATAAAAGTCTTATCCAGGCAGGCAAATTGGCCATTGTCAGCAATATGTTCACCGATATCAGCAAATACGGTCTCGACTTTACCCTCGGTTTCAGCGGACAGGTCAAGTATGGTTCTCGCTCGGGTGTAGCCGGTGAGTGTTGCATTTTGTGTGGCTGACTTTGCAGTGGCCAGGCGTGGCCCAGCGTCGATCAGGCCGGTATAGAGAAAGAAGATTAGACAAATATTCCATCGCAATTTAGGCATAAGAGCGATATAGATCCGTAGTGTATTAATGATAGGCGTCCTGGTTGTTATAGGATTTTTGTCGATTCGATATTAAGATTCAGATTTAGTAACTGCTCGTCCCTCTATCGGTGATCTGTTCCGGAAGACGCCGTAAATACATCCATGTAGGCTTGGATGCGGCTTCCCTGCCGCATACACTTCCTCCACAGATCCCCCATAGAGGGCTGTTTCGATTAGGGGGCAAGTCGGTACCAGATTTAAAGGTTTAATTCCAGAGAATCCCATAGTTCGTCTACAGACTGCTTGACGGAATCAGACATATGAATAGGTGTACCCCATTCCCGTTGGGTTTCACCGGGCCATTTATTGGTTGCATCAAAACCTATTTTAGATCCTAAACCCGATACAGGCGAGGCAAAATCCAGGTAATCGATCGGCGTGTTTTCGATAGTTGTGGCGTCGCGCACTGGATCCATGCGGGTGGTCATTGCCCAGATCACATCTTTCCAGTCCCGAACATTGACGTCATCATCGGTAACGATTACAAATTTGGTATACATGAACTGGCGCAAAAAAGACCAGATTCCAAACATGACTCGTTTTGCGTGCCCTGGGTACTCCTTTTTGATACTGATAATTGCCAGCCTATAGGAGCAGCCTTCAGGAGGTAGGTAGAAATCAGTGATTTCCGGGAATTGCTTCTGCAATATCGGAATAAAAACTTCGTTGAGCGCGACTCCTAAAATAGCGGGTTCATCCGGTGGACGGCCAGTATAAGTGCTATGATAAATCGGGTCGTTTCTTTGCGTAATGCGTTCTATTGTAAAAACTGGAAATTCTTCGACTTCGTTGTAATACCCTGTATGATCACCAAATGGG
>Ga0209992_10001451_pt1 | contig 24984 bp, 26 predicted proteins | sample 2SBtaG_2_FD_182564 | JGI IMG/M metagenome (GOLD analysis project Ga0209992, IMG submission 182564) | Deep subsurface microbial communities from Kolumbo volcano to uncover new lineages of life (NeLLi) - 2SBTROV12_ACTIVE470 metaG (SPAdes)... | ecosystem: Environmental > Aquatic > Marine >... | reverse complement strand
TCTTTTGGAGGAGTAATCAAGCCTGGCCAAAGTAAGCACATTTGCTTTTGGACATGCAGGACTTAAGATCAAATAATGGGTGATCCTGTCTTTCAGGAGTTCGTGGGTTCAAATCCCACCTCCTCCATACAATCTATCTTGGATTCTTAATTCCTTTAGCGTTTAGAACTTCGTAGACATCTGGTAATGAGAAAACAAAACCAATGTGTACACAATCTTTTTCATCACAGAGCTGACAGAAGAGTTCTCCTTTTTGAACTGCAACTTCTGCAATTCTATTTCTGATATTGTCTTTTAGTATAACACGATCATCATCGACTGAAATTTTTTCAATCTTTGGAGCATATCTTGCAAAGGTTTTGTCCTTTTGCATCATCTCTTCTAACATGTAAGTTACATAACCAGAAAAGCTGTTGACCCCTTTCATTGTTAGGTCGTCTTTACTCTTTTGATAAACATCATGGAATTTATCGTATACTGTTTCTGATACTGTGATTGATTTGAATCCGGCTTTTGGCAATTTACTTTTCCTTACCGTACAATAAGGTACTCAAGTATATAATGTTTTATTTTGAAGGTACTGTAGTTATCTGTTGATTTCTTATTTGTTATCTTTTAGCTGATATGAGAATACAAAACTAAAGTATTATTTTATCATAATATTCTATATGTTTCAATGTCCTAAATGTGGTTCAAAGTTTACCGAAGAAAAACGTCTAAAGATACACTACAAAACCCATGAAAAAAGAGATGCAAAAAACAAGATACCAAAGAAAACAACCATGCCGGATTTTGATAAACCTGATTTTTCACAGGTAATGTGAGATACGTCAATGTTTAGTCTGAATTAGTCTTTATACAATACTATAATCCAAGAGCACTATGGGTAGGGGATATTCAACTGAGGATATCAGAGAAAAATTAATTTTAATTTTAAAAGATTCTGATTCTGGAATGTCTGGAGTTGAGATTTCAGAGAAAGTTGACATCAATAGAATTACGATGATAAAATATCTCAAGGTTTTTGCAGCTGAAGGATTATTGCGACAAAAAAATATCGGTAATGTCACATTATGGTTTTTGGAACCAGGTCAAGAATCATTTGATTTTCCAGATGATTATTTCAAAGTAACATCTAGATATGCTGATTACTTAATCAAAGGTACAGAAGATCAAGTATATTCCTTGATTAGAAATTGCTTGCATTCTGGTGCTATTGTTACTCGTTTGATTCTTGAAGTTATTGTACCTGCAATTGATTCTGTAAAGAATTTGTATGACGAGGGAAAGATTGGCACTTCAGAATTAAATCTACTTCAAACAACTATCTCAAAATCACTCCAAATCTTTAACCAACTTCAGATAGTTCCTGAACCTAAAAAGAACATAATTGTTATCGCAGCAGATAATCAAAGTAATTTAATTTCTGAAGCCGCATCAGCTTCATATCATTCCAATGGTTGGAATGTTTTTCATTTAGGTGATATGTCCTCTGCAATTGATGTCTTATTTGATCTCGATTTTCAAAAACTAGTTGGAAAAATCTGGAAACAAAAACCAGGTATTTTGATAGTATCTGTTTTCTCACAAACGGGTGAGGGCCTAAACTTTTTTGCAGATTCAATAAATCCAATAAAAGAGAAATCTGGAAAACGTATGAAATTAGCACTATGTGGAAAAGTATCTAAAAAAAGTAAAATCCAGTCTGATCTGACATCTGACAAAATTGATGATATTTTGCAATGGTCTCAAACTGTGTTTGAAAATTTAAAATAATGAAAATGGGCCCGATGTGATTCGAACACATGACCTTTCGATTATCAGTCGAACGCTCCAGCCAAGCTGAGCTACGAGCCCACGAATAAATCTCTAGGCTGAGGTCATTTAAGTTTAGTTTTCTTTCCACTTGATTGAACATCCAATTGATGGGTCAAAATCTTTTTCAATTTTTTCACCAGCTATTAGTTTTTGCATATTGATGATCATTGTCTTTTCTGTTACCTCATCATCTGGTTTCATGGCATTATCTAACTTGCCATGAAAAACTAGTTGTTTTTGACTATTAAACAAGAATGGATCTGGTGTACACATTGCACCATATTTTTTTGCAATCTCTTGAGTCTCATCAACTAAATAATCAAATCCAAATCCTTTTTCTTTTGCTGTTTGTTTCATTGCATCAAAACTATCTTCAGGATAATCAGTAGAATCATTACTGTTAATTCCTATTATTGCAATATCTTCTCCGCATTTTTCATATAGCTCATTTAACGAATCGACTTTTGCCTTTACGTATGGACAATGATTGCACATGAAAATTATCAAAATTCCTTTGTATCTGCTATAATCATTTAGAGAATGTTTTTTGTCATCAATTCCTAATAATTCAAAATCTGGAGCAACGTCTCCTGTTTTTAGTTTTATTTGTGATTCTAAAAGTACCATGAACAAATAATTCTGTTTTCAAATAAAATTCTTGCCAAGAGGACAACAATTAAAATCTGCACTTTAGCCAATCTTTGTGTGGGCCGGTAGTATAGCCTGGTAGTATACCCGCCTTGCACGCGGGGGGTCACGGATTCGAATTCCGTCCGGTCCACTTCTATTCTGATCCATAATGAATTTCGGACTGCTGGATGGATTTAAATAGGATAAGTTTCAGTTTTTTCGTATGACAAGCGCAGCAGATGGATGGCCAGTTTTCATTCCACTTATTGTCGGATTACTTCCAGGATTAATTTACTGGTTAGCAATTACCGCAAAGAAAAACTAGATTTGTTTCTCTTTTTATTATTTTTTCTAACCTAGTGTAAACTAGGTTAAACGATGTTACCTGTTTTGTTCACAATATGATATGTTACATGAAATTAATCTCTAATCTTAGAGAAGTTTAATGAAGAAACTAATTCTTGGCGTATTTTTGATATTATTTTTAATTCCAATATCTCAGTCATTTTCTCAAGAGTATTATGATAATGCCCCTACATTGTCTGTAGCCTTACAAAATGATACTCCTTTCATTTATCAGGATTCTGAGGGATATACTGTTGTAGTTGGAACAGTTGAAAATCATGATTCACAAACCTCAGTGACAAATGTTACCATTCGAGTGAATTTTTATGATGATTTTGATTCAAATCCACTTGAGGTTATTTCAGGAAACTCAACACTTCAAGTAATCCCTCCAAACGGACAATCACCATTTGCTATTCGCTCTTCATCCCCAAACCCTGACATAACTCAGGTATCTGTAACGCTTTTAGGATTTGATTCTTCAGCAGAAAAACAAAAAGATCTAATGGTATATTCTAGTGAAACAGTATTGGATTCCTCTTTTAGATTTTCAGGTGTTTTACAAAATGGAGGTGCACCAAATTCTGATACCAATGTCTACCTTGCTTTCTATGATGGATTTGAACCACCTAGAATGCTTAGCGTGTCTACTATTGAGTTAGGAGATGTGGAACCTGATTCAGAAATTACATTTGATCTTGTAGAGAATATTAATTCAAAAGCAGTAGGCTTTTTGTTATTTGCAGAATCTGATGTTTTTTATTCTAATTTTGTAGATGTAAAAATCCCTGAAAAACAATCCTTAACAAAACTAGTTTCAATTTCTGGTGTTACTGTAAAGGATACCGATGGGACACCACTTTCTGAAATTATCCTTGGTTCAACAGTAAACATTGAAAGTAAAACTATGGTCCAGTTTTCAGAAGAACAGAGTACATATGAAACTCCATACACGTACTATATTCAAATTAAAGAATCCGGTAAATCTCCAACTGTAGAATACATTGGAAAATATGATGGCCGCTTTATTGGAACTGGACTTCAGTACCAAACCATTGACTGGATACCTGAAAAAAGTGGTTTATTTTTCATTGAGACCTTTGTATGGGATAGAAATAATGTTCCACTTTCAGAACAAGGCCCATTTATTCTGATTAACGTGCAAGAGTAAAATCCACACTTTGAACTTTCTTATCGTTTAAATGTCAAAAGAAATGTAAATGTGTATTATGAAATTAAATCAAATTTTCATTATTTTTGTAGTTTCATTGTTTGTTGTTACATCAGGTCAGATGGCATTTGGTTATGGTGGACCTCCTGAACAAAGTAGTGCTAATAATTTCACTGTAGAGATTTATTCTGATAATGAATCGTACATGCTTGGAGATACTGTCACCTTTAGTGGTACTGTCAACAAATATGATGCAGATAGAACTTTACGAATTACCATTTTTGATTCTACTGATCGTTATTTAGTAACTCAAAAAACTTCAGTTGAAACTGATGGAACATTTTCTCATGGCATAGAATTGAATAAAAAATTTTCAGAGGGGAAATTTATTGTCAAAGCTCAATATGGAAATTCAAATACCACAGTCAAAATAATATCGTTTTTAATATCATCAAATAATGATTCTGAAATTTCTTCAGATAATGAAATTCCTTCTTGGCTAAAAACTACTGTAGGATATTGGGCTGATGGTGTTTCTTCAGATGGTGAATTCGTTAATGCAATTAAATTCTTAATTGAAGATGGAATAATTCAAATCCCTCCAACAACTCAAGGTGCTGATAATTCAGATCAAATTCCTTCTTGGTTAAAAACTACTGTAGGATATTGGGCTGATGGTGTTTCTTCAGATGGTGAATTCGTTAATGCAATTAAATTCTTAATTGAAAATGGATTAATGAAAATATCAAATTAACATAAAATTTAATAATTTTGTTTCAAGTGCTATAGTTTAAACTCAAAATATAGTAGATTTATTTTCAATGAATTCTGAATAGTTACATGTCTAAATTCTCTTTAATTGCAATGGGTGGCACATTTGATATTATTCATAGGGGACATCTCACTTTACTTTCAAACGCATTTGAAATTTCAGATAATGTCATCATTGGATTAACAAGTGATGAGTTTGCTGAAAAAAAAGGTAAAGTTCCAAATAACAAATATGCTCAAAGACTAGAAAATTTAATCACTACAATATCAAAAGAATTTCCAAATGCTTCTTTTGAAATAAGTAAATTGGATAATGATTTTGGACCTGCAGTTTTAGAACCCGATGTTGAGGCCTTAGTTGTAAGTGATGAAACAAGAAATCAAGGTGATGTACTAAACAAGTTAAGAGAGGTAAAGAAACTTCCACCAGTTCAAATCATTAATGTGCCTATGTTTTTGGCAAAAGATGGAACAAGAATATCAACTACTAGAATCAAAAACTCAGAAATTGACTCTGAGGGAAACTTGTTATCAATTGACAAGTAGCTTGTAGAACTTTGAGTAATTGGAATAAAACAAAATTCTAGGATTCAGCCTCATGGCAATCATTAATCACATGATGAAAAAAATTGATAATGATGTATCCAATCTCAAACAGGGATTGCACCCACAAAATCTTTCATATTGGTATGAAAAAATTATCAAAGAAACAATCGAAATGGCACCTCCTTGGCTTCAAGACAAAATTAAGGTACATCAAGATCCAATCCTTACAATGAAATTTAATTTAGATATCTCAAAACGTGCTGTAAGATATTTTATGATTGTAGTTGATAATAATTTGGATGATATGCCATATTCTACTAGACTCTATTTTCTCAAAGTTCAAGAAATAATGTCCACTGAAATGGATAAACCTCTAGTTTGAGTGATTTTTTAAATTCTAGGCACAAATTAAATCTCAAGGTATCTATAATCAATTAAACTCAAATTCTCTATCAATGGAACTATACAAATCAAAGTATTCAGATGGCAAGACCGATGGAAGAGATTCTAGACGAGATAATGAATCATATCGGTCTTATAGAAACTCTGGTGATAATAGACGTTCAAGAAACAATGATAGAGAATCTACAACTGTTACTTGTTCTGATTGTGGAACTGAATGTACAGTTCCATTTGTTCCAAGAAGTAACAAACCTATTTTCTGCAGTGATTGTTTTAGAGAAAACAAACCCGATGATTCAAGAAATGATAGATACTCTAGAGACGATAGAGGTTCAAGAAATTCAAGAGACGATAGATATTCAAAATATTCTAGAGATGATAGACGTTCAAGAGATAATGATAGAGAAGATACTGAGGTAACTTGTGCTGATTGTGGAAATCAATGTACAGTTCCATTTGTTCCAAGAAGTAACAAACCAGTTTACTGTAGTGATTGTTTTAGACAATACAAACCAGATGATTCTAGAGATGATAGACGTTCAAGAAATGATAGATACTCTAGAGACGATAGATATTCAAAATATTCTAGAGATGATAGACGTTCAAGAGATAATGATAGAGAAGATACTGAGGTAACTTGTGCTGATTGTGGAAATCAATGTACAGTTCCATTTGTTCCAAGAAGTAACAAACCAGTTTACTGTAGTGATTGTTTTAGACAATACAAACCAGATGATTCTAGAGATGATAGACGTTCAAGAAATGATAGATACTCTAGAGATGATAGAAATTCAAGATCATCTTATGGCCGAGAATCAAGTAGAGATAATTCTAGATCTAGAAAACCACGAAATGATAAATTTTCAAAAAAGCAAGAGAGCTTTTTTGCTAATGGTTCAGACAAATTTTATGAAACGATTAAAGAAAAATTATTTGAAATTTTAGGTGGAAAAACTTGTTCTAATTGTGGATTTAAAGATGAAAGAGCTTTGGGTATTACTCCTGTATCTGGTAATGCCTTAAATGATAATGGTCGTGGTGGCGATGCATCATCCTGGGGAAAATACATTTCAGCACCTGAACTCGCTAGAGAAAATCTAAAGGTATTATGCTTAAACTGTAATCAAATAAGAGAACCTGAATCAAAACCAAGAGAAGATTCCCCAAAACGAAAAGAATATTCCTCAAAACCAAAAAAGAGTAAATATTTTCCTAGATAATTATACAATCATCTTTGAGAATTAGTTAACACTTTAATTGTAATTCTTTTAAAATTTAGATATGAATGGTGACTTTAAGGCACTAGGAATATCGTTGATTGTAATGGTTGGAGTTGTAACTGGGTATTTTGTTACATTTGGATTCTAGATTTACTCTTTTTCCATTTCTACTTCATGTTCTATTACTTTAGTTGATAGCAATTTGTGTTCTTTTTCAAGTACTGATTGAATAAAATCTGCAAATTTCTCAACATTTTTTCCATCTTTTAGTGTGATACTATGAGCTGATTTATCTTTCAATGAAATAACTAATTCATTATCTATAATATTTAGAATAGATGTGATGAATGTCTCTTTTCCATCATTAATGAAAATTAGACTAGCTAATTTTTGAGCCTCATATTTGTCGTCACAAGTTATGATAGTTTTCATTTGTTCTCAAAAAGAAATTTCTCTATCTGATCTTTTGCCTTTTCTCTTTTTTCTTGATGAATTAACAAAAAGGTATTTATTTTTTCAATCAAAATTGCTTTGAGTTCTCCTGAAAGAAGTTTTCCAGATTTATAATCCTCGTAAATTGATTTTAACTTGTTATCATCTTGTTCAAAAAATATTCTTAGATACTGAAATGAAACATCCACATCTGGATTTCCTCCAAGTTTTCTATGTTCCTCAACACTTGTTTGTCCACCAGAAAATGCATACTTGTTAATTTTCTTTTTTACTACACTTGGAGAATCAGTTGTGTAAATTGTACCATTCTCATCAGAGGCTGACATCTTTCCACCTGGTCCTTCTAATCCTGGAATCATGATGTTGTGAATTAATGCTGGTTTTGCTTTTCCAATCTTTGGTGCAATATCCCTTGTTAATCTAAAGTGAGGATCTTGGTCTACTCCTAATGGAATCAAAACTGGTTTATCTTCAATAAAACATGGCGCTGATTGTAGTGATGTATAAAAAATCATTCCAATGTTTGTTTCATTTGTAAATCCAAACGTTGCTTTTGTATTTGAAAAATTAATTTTCTTTGCAACTTTGGCTGCAATTGGATAAAGTGTTTGAATATTTCTTGTGTTGATAATTATTTTTGTTTTTTCTGGTTTAAAACCTAATGCGATAAAATCCAATGCATTTTCATATGCAAATTTTCCAGTTTCTTCTAAAGTTAGATTTTGTTTTGAATAAAATTTTTCATCATCAGTTAATTGGAAATACATGTTAACATCAAATTTTTCTTGTAACCATTTTGCAAAAACCCATGGTACCAAATGTCCAATATGAGTATGTCCAGAAGGACCTCTTCCAGTATATAGGAAGAATTTGTTACCTTTCTCATAATCATCAAGAATTCTATTCATCTCCCTATGAGAGAAAAAAATACCTCTTCTAAGCATAAAATGATCCTCATTTGTAATCTTCTTGATTCTCTCTACTAATTCTGATGAAATCTTTTCAGTACCAAATTTTTTGATTAATTTATCATAATCAATGTCACCTTCTACATGCCAAGGAGTTACAATAAAGTCATCAGCAGACATTCAAATTGACTTAGGTTAAGGTTTAAAAAGTCTTTTTCGAACTTTTACTGTTGTCACAAGTTTTTCATGATATTGAAAAAAAAATCATTATTTCACTAAAAGAAAATCCTAAACAAACTCCAGAATCACTTGAAACATCTACAAAACTTTCACCAGATCAGATTAGACGAGGAATTGAGTGGCTCAAACTAAAAGATCTAGCATTAGTTGATGAATCAAAAACAAGCTTGATTAGTTTGGGTAAAAATGGTCTTGAATCTTTTCAAAAAGGATTACCTGAAAGAAGATTACTGAATTTACTTACAAACGGTCCAAGAAAATTATCTGATTTGCAAAAAGAACTTGGACATATTTTTGGGCCTGCAATTGGATTATCTAGAAAAAATAATTGGATAGAAGCAAATGCAGAACAAATTTCAATTAAAAACACACCCTCTGTACTTCCAGGTGAAAAAACTCTAAAACAAATTGGAACCAGTACATTTTCACATGATCAAATTGACAGAAATGATTTATCATTACTTATGAAAAGACCTGATTTTATTATTGAAACTATTACAAATGCCAAAACTATCACTTTGAGTGAATCTGCAAAATCGATAGTTCTTTCAGATTCTTCTGGAGCCATTGATGTTGAGGCTAAAGTACCTGAAACTTTTGTAGCAAGAACCCATCCGCTAAAAGATACCCTCGATGAAATTCGAGAAATATTTGTCACATTAGGATTTTCAGAAATAATTGGAAATATGACTCAATCCAGCTTTTGGAATTTTGATGCATTATTTACTCCTCAAGATCATCCTGCACGAGAATTACAAGACACATTTTATCTTGATGGAATTTCTGCAAAAAAAATTGCAACACCTGAACAAATTAGAAAAGTTTCTGAATCTCACAAAAAGAATTGGCGATATCAATGGGATATCAATGAAGCAAGAAAAATGGCATTGAGAACTCATACAACTTGTGTTACAATCAAACATTTAGCTGAAAACAAACCTGATGAAGCTAGAATTTTTTCATTAGGGCGAGTATTTAGAAATGAAAAAGTTAGTTACAAACACCTTGTAGAGTTTAATCAAATTGAAGGTGTTGTTGTTGGAAAAGATGCGAATCTAAGAAATTTAATGGGAATCCAACGAGAATTTTACAAACGAATTGGAATTACAAAAATAAAATTTTGGCCAACATTTTTCCCATACACTGAACCTTCTCTTCAAACAATGGTGTATAATGAAAGATTAGGAAAATGGATTGAATTATTTGGAATGGGAATTTTCAGACCCGAAGTTACTAAACCTCTGGGAATTACTAAACCTGTTTTGGCATGGGGTGGTGGAATTGAAAGAATTGCAATGTTGAAATATGGTCTTGATGATGTTCGAGAATTTTATAATAATAATCTAAATTGGTTGAGGGGTGCTACAAAATGCCAGTAATCGAATTATCTTATTCACGACTTCAAAAATTAATTGGTAAGGTAACAAAAAAACAAATTTCTGATTCTTTACCTTTTCTTGGATTAGATATTGAATCTGAAAATAAAGATCTAGTTAGAATTGAATACAGCCCAAATAGGCCTGATTATTCAACTGATTTTGGAATTGCACTTGGATTACAAGGATTATTGGGAATCAAAACTGGAGCAATTAACCTAAATGTCAAAAAATCAAACAAATACAAAATATCTGTAAAGCCTGAAGTCTCAAAAATCCGTCCTTTTGTTACTGGAGTTGTTGCAAAAAATGGAAAAATTGATGATAAAACGATTAAACAATTTATGACAATGCAAGAGGATCTTCATTTTGGAATTGGACGAAAAAGAAAAAAATCATCTATTGGTATTCATGATTTAGATAAAATTTCATTTCCTCTAGTTTACACTACTACTGGCAGAAATCATAAATTCACTCCATTATCATCTGAAAAAGATCTTTCAATTTCTGAAATCCTTGAAAAAACTGATGTAGGAAAAGATTATGGAAAAATACTTGGAAATTCAACCAAAGTACCATTAATTTTAGATGCAAATGAGCAGACAGTTTCTTTTCCACCGATAATTAATGCAGCAATAACTACAGTTACAACTAAAACAAAAAATCTCTTCGTTGAGGTAACAGGAATTAATAAAGAAGATTCTGAAGATATGCTTTCAGTTGTTGCAACCATTTTACAAAAGGCAGGCTTTACTTTAGAAACAGTTCAGATATCTGGTGCAAAAAATTCTTCTCCAAAATTTGAACAAAAGAAAATTAAAATTAATCCAACACTGATAAATCAAATCCTTGGATTGAATCTAAATACTCCCAAGATTGTTACATCATTAAAAAAATCTAGATTAGATGCAATTGTAAAAGGAAAAGAAATTGTTTGTAGTATTCCTGCATATAGATTTGATATTTTTGGACCAATGGATTTAGTAGAAGAAGCTGCTTTGGGATATGGAATTCAAAATCTTACACCAACTATGGCTCCACCTCAAACTTTAGGCCAAATTAATTCTGTTTCATCTCAGATAAAATTACTTAGTCAGACAATGGTTGGACTAGGCTATTTGGAATCCATGAATTCAAGTTTAACTAGCAAACGTGTTTTGTATGATATGACTAATCGAGATACATCAAAAATTATTTCTGTACTTGATTCAAAAAGTCAAGAACACACAATTTTACGTGACACAATACTTCCTGGATTATTAGAAAACCTTTCTAGAAATATTCATGAATCATATCCTCAAAAAATGTTTGAAACAGGTACAGTATTTACTTTGGATAATCCAATTTCTGAAAAAACTAATCTTTCAAGTATTAGTGCACACAAGGATGCAAATTTTACAGAAATAAAATCAATTTTACAATCCGCATTAAAGACTGGTTTTGGAATTAAAATTGATACCAAAACTATCTCTCATCCCTCCTTTGAAGAAGGACGCTGTGCAAATATCATTGTAAATAAAAAATCAGTTGGTATTATTGGAGAAATAAATTCAAAAATTATTGAAAATTATAAAATACGTGTGTCTGTAGTTGGTTTTGAAATATCCCTATCTGAAACCATTCTCAAATCGCTTTAGAAAAGAACCTGCTATCAGTATTGTTCCAATTCCTAAAATGATTAGTCCTATAGAAAATTCAATTAGTAATCTTTGATGAATTTCCCTGTCTTCAACTAAAAGTGAATTATATGATTCAAAATCAATTTTTTCAAAATATTCTATTTGTGGATAATCAAAGATTATGATGAGTGTTCCTAAAACTAGTAAAATAATACCCACAAGAAATAATGTTACATTTTTGATTTCCATAAAAATTCCCTTTTGGAAATTGATTTTATTTTAGTTTTAAAACTTTATTCAATGAATAGATAATTTCTTCAATGGTTTTTAGTAGGATAAGATATACCATTAAACGCCCGAGAGCAGGCATACAGACGGATTGGGATGATGCGATCGTGATGATACCAATGATTTCCAATTCACCCAGGTATGCTACATTATACGGGCAACCCCGGTTTTAGAACGCGAGGAGGCATATGGCTATGTTCCCATGAATTTGTGCGAGTCAGAACCGGGGAACATTAACCATTCCCAAAACGATTAAACAACTGAAAAAAATACTGAAACTAAAATGGTGAACTATTGGTTAGCAAAACAAGAACCTAATGGACCAAGAGGATATAATTTTGAACAACTAAAAAAAGAAAAAACCACAGTTTGGGATGGTGTTCATAATAATCTTGCATTAAAACACATGAGAGAAATGAAATCAGGTGATCTTGTTTTGTTTTATCATACTGGTGTTGAAAGACAAGCTGTGGGAATTATGCAAATAACTTCAAAACCTTATCCAAATCCAAAAGAAGACAAAGAACGATTTATTGTTGTAGATGTAAAATATAAAAAATCATTAAAACGTCCTGTAACACTTGATGAACTGAAAAAAAATAAAAAATTTCAAGATTGGGAATTAATTAGAATTTCACGATTATCTGTAATGCCTGTGCCTAAATCAATTTGGGATTCGATTTTGAATCTCTCTCAAAACTGAATCTAATCGGTTTATTGATATAGTCTATTTTTTCAATTATCTTCATGGCAACAGCTTATGTTTTAATAAACTGTGAACTAGGTTCTGAAGAAGCTATTATTCAGCAACTAAAGGGCTTGGAAGGTGTAAAGGAAGTTCATGGAACTTTTGGCGCATATGATATTTTGGCCAAGATCGAATCTGATACTGTTGAAAAACTAAGAGAAACAATTACCTGGAAAATCAGAAAAATTGAAAAGATTCGTTCAACTCTTACCTTAATGGGTATTGAAGGTCAAACATAATCATTCTTTTTTCTTATCATGCTTTTACATTTCATTTTTTTAGTCAAAGAAGCTGACCGTGAAAAACGACAGTTTGAGTTTGAATATGTAAAAAAAATGAGTCAGTTTTACAAAATTTGGATTAAAGAAAAATTTGGTAAATATTATGATATTCAATGCGATGAGATGATAATAAAACCTCGAAGTATTCTTCAGAAACTTGACACTCATGTACTTTTACGTGATCATCAACAAAGAGGAAAAGAAATTTTTCATTTCTATTTAACACACTTTAGACCATTATGGACTGATTGTACTTGTGATGGATACCAAGCTGAAAATTTCGGATTGGTATTTTGGAAACCAATGAAAGAAACAAATGATTCATTATTTCTTGCAGAAAAAAATTGTACTTCTGTTTCTCATGTGTTACTACATGAACTATTAAGAATATCAGGACACAAAAAATTTCTTATAGATGTTCATGATATGTGGACAAAACACCTCTTTGAGCAATTAGAATTTGAACAGTATGGTGAAGATTTTCAAAAAACTGATGACAAACCTATGTTTTTAACAATGGATACTTCACAATTTAATTTGTAATTTTAACATTTAGTAACTGAATAAATATTATTTTCAAAATTAGCTGTTTTGAAATTTAACACATTTTCAGGATCACTGTCTCTTGCTTTACTCAAGTTTTCAAGCTCCACTAGTGCATCACCTCTAAAACCTACTGAAGAACCATAAATTCCATCAATTAACATTGTTCCATGATCTCCTTTTTTGATATCATCAACAATTTCATAAAATTTAGTAGTATCTTTTTTGTTTACAGGATTTCCAGTTGCTTTGTTTGTTGCTACTGCAATATACATTCCATTATTTTTTACTGCAACTAGGACTTTGTGATTTTTGCCTGTCTCTCCAGGAATTGTATCGTTAACTATAACTTCACATTTATGATACATGCTTGAAACATATGCAAAAAATCTGTATTGTGCATATTTTCCTGCAGAATCTTCTTCACATCCAACGAAAACTTTGTGTAATAATTCTAAAGCAGCATCATTCATACTTTGTAATCTATCATCAATTCTTCCTCTTTCCAAAAGTTCTGATTTACATTCTTTAGCAATTAACACTAAAATAAAATCTGGTAAATTGTAATTTTTTAGAGCGGCAACAAATGCACCAGCTTGTGACATTCCAAATTTTGGAAAACCCTTATTGACCAAATGTATACCTCAATTTAGAAAAACTGCAACTCCCCAACATTCCCTTAAAAAGCTGCTTTTAGCTTATAATTGTTGAGAATTCACGTGCCTATAGTAATGATTTTTACAATTTTTTAATTGCAAATATTAAATTCGGGATTAATTTGTTGTAATTTGTGAATACTGATACAACTTCTGAATTGGTTTCAAGTGTATATCAGAAATTAAAAGAAAATATAATTAAATTTCGAGATGTTACTGGAAGACCATTAACACTTACTGAGAAAATTTTATCTGGACATTTTAATGAAATTGATGAGAAAAATTTTGCTGGTGGGAAAGATTATGTTTTTCTCAAACCAGATAGAGTTGCATTACAAGATGTAACTGGTCAAATGGTAATGTTGCAATTCATGCAAGCAGGATTAAAACAAGCAGCTTTACCTACAACTGTTCACTGTGATCATCTGATTCGAGCTGAGGTTCAGGGTGATATTGATATGAAAGTTTCACTTGATGAAAACAGTGAAGTTTTTAAATTTTTACAATCAGCTGCTGCAAAATATGGATGTGGTTTTTGGAAACCAGGAGCTGGAATCATTCATCAAGTAGTTCTTGAAAATTATGCATTTCCTGGTGGATTAATGATTGGTACTGATTCTCACACGCCTAATGCTGGAGGTCTTGGAATGATTGCAGTAGGTGTTGGTGGATTAGATGCAGCTGAAACAATGGCTGGCTTACCATGGGAATTACTTTATCCTAAAAAAATTGGTGTAAAATTAACTGGAGAATTAAATGGATGGACTGCTCCTAAAGATATTATTCTAAAAGTTGCAGATGAACTAACAGTTTCTGGTGGAACAAATGCCATTGTTGAATATTTTGGATCTGGAACTAAATCCATTAGTTGTACTGGTAAAGCTACCATTGCAAATATGGGAGCTGAAATTGGTGCTACATGTTCTATTTTCCCATATGATGAAAGAATGGAAACTTATCTCAAATATACAAACAGAAGTAACGTTGCAGAACTAGCAAATCAAAATAAAGAATCACTTGTTGCAGATCCTGAAATAGAAGCAAATCCTGAAAAATACTTTGATAGAGTAATTGAAATTAATCTCTCAACATTAGAACCACATATTGTTGGACCTCATACTCCTGATTTAGCAAGAACTATCTCTAATTTAGCTGATGATGTCGTGGAAAAAGATTATGCTGATCCAATCTCTGTTGCATTAATTGGCAGTTGTACAAATTCATCTTATGAAGACATGTCTAGAGCAGCAAGTATTGCAGAACAAGCAAAAGCCAAGGGAATCAAATCAAAAATTCCTCTATTAGTTACTCCTGGTTCTGAACAAATTCGAGGAACAATAGAAAGAGATGGACAAATGGATTCTCTAAAAGATATTGGTGCAACTGTATTGGCCAATGCTTGTGGTCCATGTATTGGTCAATGGAATAGACCTGAATTAGAAAAAAATGAAAAAAATTCTATTGTTACAACATTTAATCGAAATTTCCCTGGACGAAATGACGGTCAACGAACTACTTTGAACTTTATTGGTAGTCCTGAAATGATTATTGCTTTATCGTTAGGAGGAAAACTTTCCTTTAATCCATTAAAAGATGAATTAACTGCAGCAGATGGAACAAAATTCAAGCTTGATCCTCCAAAACCTGCACCTGAAGTTCCTGAAGAAGGTTTTATGAGACCTGAAGGAATTTTTGTAGCACCTCCTGAAAATTCTGATGATGTTGAAGTAATCATTGATCCTAACAGTAAACGACTACAACGTTTAGAACCATTTGATAAATGGAGTGGAGGAGACTTTGAATCTCTACCAATAATGGTAAAAGCTAAAGGCAAATGTACTACTGATCATATTTCACCTGCAGGTGCATGGTTATCTCTTCGAGGACATTTAGATAATCTTAGTGACAACATGCTCTTGGGTGCAGTTAATTCATTTAATGATGAAGTAGGTCATGGTAAGAATATTTTAAATGACAAACTAGAATCATTTTCAAATATTGCAAGACAATACAAAGAAAAACAAATGCAATGGGTAATAATTGGTGATAATAATTATGGTGAAGGTAGTAGTAGAGAACATGCTGCAATGACCCCTAGATATTTGGGATGTGTTGCAGTGATTACAAAAAGTCTAGCAAGAATTCATGAAACAAATTTGAAAAAACAAGGAGTTTTAGCTTTGACATTTAGTAATCCTGATGATTATGAAAAAATTCTTGAAGATGATAAAATTAGTCTCAAAAATCTCAATGAATTAGAACCCGCAAAACAAGTCAAATGTATTATTTCACATAATGATGGAAATCAAGATGAAATTCTTCTAAATCATTCTTATAACAAATCTCAGATAGAGTGGTTCAAAGCAGGTTCTGCTCTAAATGTTTTGAAAAATAATCGTTAAAGATTATCTCAAACTTTTAAGAATACCCTGATTCATAATTCTCAAAAATTTTACTCAAAATGAATTAGATTAGGACGTGGGGCCGACCGGAATTGAACCGGCGACCTACGGGTCACTACAGCTCCAAACTTACATCATCCGTGAGTCAGTTTAGCTTAGTTAACCTTTGGAGCCCTTAGCGGTGATCTTTTTCGTAGACACTGTCGCCCTACCAGGCTAGGCTACGACCCCACAAAGAAGAATGAAATGGACTTGAATTTTAAGTTATTTTTAATCAAGATTTATTTGCAATATCCTTCAATTTTTAATTGATTATCGATCATGGTGAAACCATTTTACTTGGTATTAGGAGCTATTCCAATAATTGTTGCACTCTTAATTTCAGTTCCAATGATAACAAAAAATGAAATTCCTATGTCTGCTGCAAATTCTTTTGATACAATCGAAATTGAATATACGAAACATCAACTAAAGACAGTATCTTTTGGTGTTACTGAAAGAACTGCTGCACAAAAAACTGAAATTCTCTTAATAAAAAATAATGGCGATATAAAATACTCTTTAACTGAAAGTGGATATCTTCAACCAGATATAAGATCAAAACTAGATGACCAAAAATTAGAGAAAATCAAAGCTTTGATTAAAGAAACTGGTTTTATTGCAATTCCATCTGAATCATTTGCAATTTTAGATGATGTAATTGAATATCAAAAGTCTAATGTAAAAATCACACTTAATGGACATACAAATCAAATTCATTGGCCTGAACAAAATGCCACATCTGCTTTCATCCCACCAATAATTACTATGGTTGAATTAGAGCTAGACCAAATAATATCTGAAATAAGTGAATAGGTACAAATAGTCTTTAGTAAAAATTATCACATGCTCCCATTATCTGGTGAACGACTTGATGCAAAAGGAATAGTTTCTGAAAAAGAAAATTCTACTGATGTTTTACGTGGTTCATCTACTCTCAAGCGTGGGTTTGCGCACATGCTAAAAAATGGAGTTGTAATGGATGTAACAACTGTTGAACAAGCACAAATTGCAGAAGAAGCTGGCGCAGTTTCTGTAATGGTTTTAGATAAACTTCCATCTGAAGTAAGAAAAGCTGGTGGAGTTGCACGAACTGCAAGTATTAGAATTATTGAAGAAATAATGGATTCAGTTACAATTCCTGTAATGGCCAAGTGTCGTATAGGACATGTAAATGAAGCACTAGTTCTCAAAGAAACTGATGTTGATATGATTGATGAATCTGAAGTATTAACTCCTGCAGATGAATTACGACATATTTGGAAATGGGATTTTACAACACCTTTTGTTAATGGTGCAAGATCTTTAGCAGAAGCTTTGAGACGAATTGAAGAAGGAGCTGCAATGATTAGAACAAAAGGAGAACCTGGAACAGGAAATGTTGCAGAAGCAATTACTCACATTAAAAAAGTAAATGATGAATTAAGAACAATAAAATCAATTTATGATTCTGGAGATAATCAAGATTTAGTTAGAATGGCAAGAGAATTCAGAGTATCATATGATATTGTTGAACAAACTGCAAAACTTGGAAGATTACCAGTTGTAAATTTTGCAGCTGGTGGAATTGCAACTCCTGCTGATGCTGCATATCTGATGTCTCTTGGTTGTGATGGAGTTTTTGTTGGTTCTGGAATTTTTAATGCAGATGATGCAAAAGAAAGAGCAAGAGCAATTGTACTAGCTACAACTTTTTGGAATGAATCAGATAAAGTAAAAGAAGCACAAAAGATGATTGATGAAAGACAATCCATGCTTGGATTAGATGTTAAAACCTTAGAATTACGTATGCAAGACCGTGGTGGCTCAGCATGAGTCTAACTGTCGGAGTTTTATCTATTCAGGGCGATGTACAAGAGAATCTCATATCTACAAAAGCTGCTCTTGATGAATTAGGATTTGATGGAACAGTTACGGATGTAAAAACACCTGATGAAATTTCTCAATTAGATGGATTGATCATTCCTGGTGGTGAAAGTACTACAATTGGACAATTATCTCTAGTAAATGGCTCATTGAAGGTACTAAAAGAAAAAATTGATAATGGAATGCCTGTTTTAGGGATTTGTGCTGGAATGATTATGCTATCAAAAACTGCAAATGACAAAGTAGTTGGAAAAACTGATCAACCATTACTCGATATTTTAGATATTAAACTAGAAAGAAATTCCTTTGGACGACAACGAGATTCATTTGAATCTAACATTTCAATGGATTCAATTAACATTCCAAAATTCAATGGAGTCTTTATTCGAGCACCATCTGTCTCTGAAGTTGGTTCTGATGTTGAAGTATTATCAAAATTCAATGAAAAAATTGTTGCAATCAAAAAAGGTAATGTAATTGGAACTTCATTTCATCCAGAGCTTACAGAAGATAATTCATTACACAAGTATTTTGTAAATCTTGTAAACTCTTTTAAAAATTAATTTCTAGTCTGTTAAATTATGCATTGATTTTAAATCCTTTTCAAATGGTTTTAGGATTTCAGGAATTTCAATTTTAATTGAATCTTTTAATGATAGAGATTGAGATTTTTTCTCATTCCATACTCTGGAATTAAATTCTACAATTTCTTTAGTTAAATTATCGTCATTTTCAATATTTTCAGGCTCAACTTGTCTTTGTTTGTGAATACTGTTCTCTGAATACAATTCTTTCCAGAGATGTTCTGTGATAAATGGGGTGATTGGTGCTAATAATTTTAAAATTGTTGATAGTGTTTTGTGTAGTGTGTATATTGCACCATCTCTTTCTTCATCAGAGAATTCAATTCCATATGCTCTAGCTTTGACCATTTCAATGTAATGAGCTGCAAATACATTCCATGTAAATTCTCTAATTGCAATTGCTGGAATAAAAAAGTTGTATTCCTCATATCCTTTTTTGCATTCAATTACTAGTTTATCTAATTCTGCTAAAATCCATTTGTCTGATGCACTAGGTGATCCTGTTTCAATTACTGGAAAACTTGACAAGAATCTTGAAACATTCCATAATTTACTGAGGAATTTTTTAGTTGAATCAATTTTTTGTTCATTACATCTAAAGTCATATCCGTGATTAATTTCACTTGCACTCCAAAATCTAAAAGTGTCAGCTCCTACTTTTTCAATTACTGGTAGAGGATCTATTGCATTTCCTTTACTCTTACTCATCTTCATTCCTTTTTCATCAAGACCATACCCCATAATCCAAGCCTCAGTCCATGGTTTTTTACCTGTGAGTTGTTCACATCTTAGAAGTGTATAGTATAACCATGTTCTTACAATATCTTTTGCTTGAGGTCTAATGCTAGCAGGATATACTTTGTTAAAGAAATCCTCATCTTTGTTAAATTTGGAAACAAACAATGGTGAAACACTAGAATCCATCCATGTATCGAAAGTTCGTTCTTCTCCAATGAATTCTGTAGAATCACATTTTACACAATTACTAATTGGACATTTCTCATTCCATGGTTTGTAATACTTTCCAGGCTCAGGAACGTGTGGTTCTGAGCATTTTTTACAATACCAAATGGGAATTTCTGTTCCATAGTATCTTCTTCTTGAAATTGGCCAGTCAATATTGATTGAATCCAACCAATTCATCAAAATTTGCTTGTGCATATTAGGATGAAATGTTACTTCTTCTCCTAGTTTTCTCATTTTATCAATTGATTCTTTTTGTTTAAGATAATATTCCTCCATTGGAATAATTTCAATTGGGATTTTACTTCTTTCAGATACCGGTGTTCTATGATTAATTTCCTCAACTTTATCTAGTAAACCTTTAGCTTCTAGATCTTCAATGATTTTTGTTCTTGCTTGTTTTGGTTTTAGTCCTGTGTATTCTCCTGCAACTTCAGTCATTCTTCCATCTAATCCAATTGCAACAATTTCCTCTAATTCTAATTCTCTAAATAATGCTACATCGTTTTGATCACCATAACTACAAACCATTACAGCTCCTGACCCAAATTCTTCTTGTGCAGAATGATGTGTTCTTAATTCAACTTCTTTATTTGTAATTGGAACAATTATTTTCTTTCCAATGTATTGTGCATACCTTTCATCTTTAGGATTTACAATAATTGTTCTACATGCACAAAGTAATTCAGGTCTTGTACTTGCAATGATTATTTCTTTATCTGTATCTTTAATTTTGAATTTCATGTAAACTAGTTTTGTTGCCAATTCTTGATAGATAATTTCTGCATCAGCAATTGTTGTTCCAGAAACCCAATCGTAATTGTTAGGTCTGTTTGCAAGATAGATTTGACCTTTATTCCATAAATCAATAAATGTTGATTGTGTTAGTGTTCTGTATTCTTCAGAATCTGTTCTGTAATAGTTTGCAAAATCCCCACTAATCCCTAGACTTTTCATTATGAGAAGCATTTCTGCCTCTAAATCATCTAGGGCACTTCTACATAGATTCAAAAATTCATTTCTATCAGTTTCCCTCATTCTGATTTTGTGTTTTTTCTCAGTGTACAGTTCTACTGGTAGCCCATTTCTGTCAATTCCTATTGGAAAATACACATTTTTTCCCGCCATTCTTGCAGTTCGTGCAATCATGTCGATTTGTGAATAGTGAGCTGCTGCTCCAATATGCCATGGTCTACCTGATGGATATGGTGGTGGAGTATCTATGGTAAAGTTATCTTCTTGTGGAGTGAAATCATAAATTTTGTCTTCTTCCCATTGTTTGAGAATTTGTTTCTCTAATACTGGGTTCCATGCTTTTTCTGAAATTTTTGGGTCCATTTCTTAAACTATCTTGAAATATTTGAAATAATATGAGAACCTTTGTTATAACCTTCGTAGATGTAAACTCCTACTGCTTCTACATTTGATGGCATTTTTGGTGCTAGTATTTTGATAATTTCACTTGAAAGATTTTCTACTGTAGCTTCTCCTTTTAAAAGATAAGTGGTATTTTTTGGAACTTGTAATTCAAATTTCCCTTTAGGACCTTCAAATGAAATAACATAATGTGAATCATCTTCTGATTTTAGATATTTCTCATTGATGAAAAATTTGTGATCAAATACATTTACAACTTCTTTAATGATTTTTTTTGCTATTCCAAAATCTAATAGTAAATTATCTTTCATTTGTCCAACGAGTTCAACCATTACAGAAGATGTATGGCCATGAAGGATTGAGCATTTTTCAACTAGAGGTAAAATATGTGCATAATCAAATGAGAATGATGCATCTTCCAAAAATATGGAGCCTGTCTGTGGAGATTTTTCATAAAATACAATGTCTTGTAATTCTTTAATTTGTGCAACATATTTTGCATGTCCTATTGCCATTACTTTATCATCAGGAAAATCTTCTTTGATTTGCTTGTATTTTTCAATGTCTTCATCATTGTCAATTACCTCGATTAATCCTTTTTTTGTTTTAAAATCAACTGTAACTTCTTGTCCATTTTTTAAGGTAAGTTTATGATCGTATTGATATTCTTCTTCAAGAAAAGTAAGCATTTGTGCCATAGTGAGTTCTGTTCTTGTTCTCAGTAAATTTCCTTTTTTGTCAATATACTTGAAATCTGAATCTAAGATTGTCGGACTTGTGGCCATTTGAAATCATGTGGCTGAGGATATAATATAAATTCTGTAATGACTGTCAAATACCTGATTTTTAGAATTATGCTAAAGAATTAAGAATTTTGGCTAGACTAGTATCATTTTTTGTAATGCCACCAGCATCGTGAGTGGTTAATTCTATTGTAATTTTGTTATACACATTAAACCATTCTGGATGATGATTCATCTTTTCAATTTCCATGGCAGCTCTTGTCATAAAACCAAATGCTTGATTAAAACTATCAAATTGAAAATCTTTGTGTAGTTTTTCATCTACAACACTCCATCCTGGGAGATTTTTTAATTCCTCTTTAATTTCAATTTCAGATAATCGTATCATTACTATATTGTATTTTTTACTAGATTAAAAGATTGAGTAGTTTTATTGAATTATTTTATGGAAAATTGGTTTCTAACCATTCGTTTGCTTCTTGCATACAATCATTCCATCCACTTTTCATTTCATCTGATTCAAAGTTACCTGGACTACCAAATTCATTACATTTGTTTTGCATTTTCTCCAACATTCCTTCCATGTCTTCTTTAAATATTTCAGTTTCATTTTTTTCTTCCACGCTGGATATTTTGTAATCATACACTGCCAAAATTGATAATATTGCAAAGATGGCTATAACTCCGATAATTCCTGTTCTGTAACTCATTGTTTGATATTCTGTTTCACTCAAACCAAATTCTCTCTAAGGAAGTGTTTATTATTATTTTATTTTCTAAATTTGTTCTTTGATTGATTGATTTTTACGCCTATGTAATATGGAAATGAGATTAATTATTCATTGAAGAGATTGATTCATTACCATTCTAGTACAATCTAGAATAATGGATGAGTCATATCAAAAATTATTTGATAATATCAAAAACGCAATTTCTGAAACTGTTTCAGGAAAGAAAATAGGAATTGCATATTCTGGAGGCGTAGATAGTACATTAATTTCAAAAATTTGCTTTGATATGGACTATGATATCACATTACTAACCATTGGTTTTCCTGAATCCCATGATATCTTATTTGCAAAAGAAGTTAATGAAATTCTAAATTATACTCATCATGTTTTAGAAATTGATTCAGAATCATTTCCAACAATTTGTAAAAAAATTAATCAAACAATTCAAACAGAAAATTTATCTTGGAATGAAAATTCAATTGCATTTTACTATGTATCAAAATTAGCAAAAAGTCTTGATCTTGATACAGTAGTTACTGCAAATGGAATCGATGAGTTATTTTGTGGATATAATGCGTATAGAGAAGCATACTCTGAAGGTGAATCAAGAATTCAACAAGTAATGAATGAAAAATTAGAAAACGAACTAAAAATGATGAAGGCAGTAAATTTAGTAGCATCAGAGTTTGGTGTAAAGATACTCCAACCACTATTACACTCAAAATTCATTGATTTTGCCAAAACTATCCCAATTTCTGAGAAAATTCATGATTCAGAAGACTTGTACCGTAAACACATCATACGAAAACTAGCTAGTCAAATTAATGTCCCAGAAATTTCTTGCAATAAAAGAAAAAAAGCTTTACAGTATGGCTCAAAAATTCACAAGGCTTTACTAAAAACTAGATAAATTTTCTAATAGTCTTTTGAACTGACTTGTTTACATTTCTAATGATAATTGGTGATGCACCGAGATGTTTTTCAGGGGAAAATATTGCATCAATTTCTTTTTCAGTTAATTTTGATGAAAATGCTTTATCGTTTTTGATTGCATCAATGTATTGCATTTCTTTGTCATTTGCCTCAAATGCAACTCTTTGAACATCTTTGTATGCTACAAATCTTGGAACACCTTTTTTGATTAATGCCTCTAAAACAAATTCTGCAAAGATTTGTCCTCGTGTGATGTACAAATTATTTACAACTCGTTTTTCATTTACCATCAAGTTTGAAGTAATTCTAGTCATGGTTTCAAGCATTTCATCTACCAAAATTGATACAGTTGGAATGACAAATCTCTCGTTTGCAGAGTTTGAGAGGTCTCGTTCATGCCATAAAGGAATATTTTCAAATGAAATTGCTACTTGGCTTCTAACCATTTTTGATAATGATGATACTCGTTCACTTTTGATTGGATTTCTTTTTACAGGAACTGCACTACTTCCCATTTGTCCTTTTTTGAATCCTTCAGCAACCTCACCAATCTCTGTTCTTTGTAAATTTCTAATTTCAATTGCAATTTTTTCTAATGTTGCACCAATTAATGCTAATTCGAAAACATATTCTGCATATCGCTCTCTTGGAACTACTTGAGTAGTAACTTCTGCAGGAAATAATTTTAATATTTTTGCAACTCTTTTTTGCACCTCAACTGCTTTTGCACCCATCAATGAACCCGTGCCAACAACACCTAGTGTTTTACAAATTAGAATTCTTTTCTTAATCTCTTCAATTCTTTCAACGTGTTTTGACATTTCTGCTGCCCAGTTTGCAAATTTTAATCCAAATGAAATAATACTTGCATGTTGACCATGTGTTCTACCAACTGCTGGAATTTTTCCATACTTTACTGCTTTTTTTGCAAGAATTAATGCCATCTTTGCAACTTTTGGTTCAATTATTTGCAATGCATCTCGCATTTGCATAGAGTTACTGGTATCTACCAAATCATTACTTGTTAATCCATAGTGAATCCATGGTCTTGCATCATTGGTACATTTTTCACTTAATGATTCAACTAGAGCTGCAGTGTCGTGATCACTTTTTGCCTCTAATTGTTTAATTCTTTTAGCAGTAATTTTTCCAGAATTAGCAGCTTTGTGAATTTTTTTACCAACGCCTTTAGGAATTAATCCTATTTGGCTTTGTGAAACAGCTGCTGCACCTTCAATTTGTAATTGATAATCTACTTTTTTTTGTTCACTAAAAATTTCCATCATTTCTTTAGTGCCATAACGACCATTGTCTATAGGTAAAATTGCCAA
>Ga0209992_10001450_pt1 | contig 24984 bp, 15 predicted proteins | sample 2SBtaG_2_FD_182564 | JGI IMG/M metagenome (GOLD analysis project Ga0209992, IMG submission 182564) | Deep subsurface microbial communities from Kolumbo volcano to uncover new lineages of life (NeLLi) - 2SBTROV12_ACTIVE470 metaG (SPAdes)... | ecosystem: Environmental > Aquatic > Marine >... | reverse complement strand
AATTAGATAATCTTACAATAATAGTACCCCATAAAGTAAGTTCTAAAATAAGTGAAAACATTAGTATGTATGGAGTACAAGATTTTATAAATACATATAAAGAAATATGAAATCTTATGTAAATTACAGAATAAAAAGGGTAGGGTGAGTATTAAAATGATCGTTTGTGAGATGACTTGACAAGTTTGCTATGATTAGTTTTTAACTTATTATATGTAGAATTATGACACTCAATTTAGTCGGTGCATACTCAGGTGCACATACAGGAACGCATAACTGTCAAGAATGTACAGCTGGCGGTCATCAAAGTGTTGGTGGTTTTTTATTAAATCATGCCAATGAAATATTTTTAACTGGAATGACATTGGCACCCATAATCTATAATTTTGCTCAAAACACCCAAGTTACATACTACACAAATAGTATAAAAGTTTCTATGTATTTAGTATGCACTAATAAATTAGCGCTTAAATTAATATCATCTGCAGGCATTATTGGCGTCGTTGCCCTGGCTTATAAATATTTTGCAAATGAAGTGCAGCCGTATGAACATGAGCATGATGATAAGTGTGGGCATCCAAAAAATGAGAATGGTGAATTAGCAGATATAGGTGCTGAGGAATTGACTGGCGCTGAGCATGATTATTCAGTAGTGGAGCAATTTGATTATCCCTAGTGGTCACAAAATATTACTTGTTCACTGTTTGTGTCGATTTTTATTAGAAATTTGCGTATGACTTTCCTATTTTTTATTTGAATTTATGTTTTATCTATCATAGGTATGTATTTACAGTTCTTCATGAGAATTGGTTGTATTGTATTCAAAAAAGTATTCATAAATTTTTGAAAAAATCCTTTTTCTTCCGATGGAAAATAATATTTTGCTCCTGAGCAATCTTTATCTTTATAACATAAGAAAACACCGGACTCTTTTTCTATAAAATCAATAGCAATTATTGTGGGATAAAACTTATCTTTTATATCTCTAGATTTGCAATAATTCAAATGAGTGCTTAAACTTTGTAAGGAATTATAAGATTTTGAAAATTCTTGCTGCGCTAAAGTAATTTTATATGGAATTTTTGACATTACTAGACCTTGATCCAATAGCTCATAAAAATTATGCAATAATGGCTTTACTAATAGGTTCATTTCTATTAAAGCAAATATCGGACTAAAATGATTGAAACAAAAGATGTTTATATTAGGATTATCGTACTTAGCCCTTCCTTCTAATCTTTCTTCACATTCTTCATATTTTAAAAAATGAGGTATGTTGTAATGTAGAAGTGTAGTACTTTCATAATATTTATAATGGTTTTCTTTATAAAATCCTGGAGGATGGATCCTTGTAGCTGTATCATTAGTATGACTAGTAAAAAGAACAATTTTATTACATATATCATCTAGATTAGCTGAATTTGGATTCATTTTATATAGATATTTATCAGCTAATCCTTCTTTATTAATAACTCTATAGATCAATGAATTTGGCACATAATTTTCTAATAAAACAGTAACTGTAGCACATTTTCATTTACTAAGCTGGTATGCAAGAAAATTAGTAAACTCTTTAAATGTATCATAAAATAAAATATCTTTGCCAGTTATGGGTTTAGTATTTCATTGATGTTACTAGAACCATGCTTTAATACAACTGCTTTTTTCTCACTATCAGCATGCGTATCTAGCATAAAGCCTCTGACTGCAATTGATCTTTAATAGATAAATGTTGTGCCAAATTATAAACCCATTAGAAGAAGAGGCAAAAGAGTTATGCGATGTAGGTACACAGCTTTCTCCATATAACACTATACCCAATCTCCATCAAAATTATCCATAAAATTACCCATAAAACTATCCGAACAGTTTGATGTTTTATATGCTGTGCTCATAAACGCATTTTCGTGTGAGTAATGAGCAACATCAAAACTTGATTTTAATTCGTTTGGCAAAGAAAGGTAATTATCATATCTTTCACATAAATAGCTAAAAAATTGTGCTATATATTCGGTGCTAGCTTTATCAGCTGTGGATCCATAATCTTGTAAATGAGTCAAAGTCAACGAAAAATCATACACTTGTTTAGTTTCATCTACTGTTAAAGGTTGCTTTAACATTTTTTTTCAAATAGATCTGCAGGTGGTACAGCAATATTTTCAATACAAAGTTCACTTTTAGACATATTGCCTCTATATAGTATAACAAGCATATTGTATTATAGTGACAGCTCTATTGCAATAAAATGAAGAGCACGAATTAAATTTAAAATGTTCAAATATGATTAACAGCTTTATATCATTTAGATATTTTTTTGAAAATATTATATAGACTTCCCACCTGTGGAGCTAGCACTCAAAGGTATGCGACCACCACTTATCATTGGCTAAACCTGCACCTTTTTATATTACAGATATTAAATTCCTACTAATAGCTAATAAACAGTATTTGAAATTTATCTTTATAAGTGAGAATGAGTTAAAAATACGAATGTTCCAAATCTAACAAATGCAAGTGTATCTTCTTGTAAAATTGCCTCATCAACTGCTTTCAAAACCAATTTTAACTTCTTATTAGCATTTGTTATAAAAGTATCCATTTTCTTAGCTAGAATTTTTAGAAATTCAGTTTTATTCATATTACGGGTATCTTCCAACATTAATGAAAAAAGAGTGATAGCGAATCGCTGTAAAGCTGTTGTTTAGCATCTTATGCTGCAATTGCTTTGTCCAATTTCAAGTCATATTTATCTCTGATCTTTTCATCAGAAAAATCATACTCCCCTTTTAAATTTACGTGTTTCCAAGTCATTATAGAGCTATTTCGTATGGTTTTGATAATTTCCATACGTTTATCTTTTTGTTGCTCCTTGCTCATTATTTTATACAAATATAAACAATTCCAACAAATGATGGCTACTTTCATAAGTCTTCTACAGCTTTCTGCCATAATTTGTTCTTCTTGAGTTTGTTGTATAAACGATTGATCATTCTCTTGTGCAATTGCTTTGGAAAACTTGTTATTATTTTCTATAAGACTCAATTGCTTTTCTATAGATTGGCGTAATTTTACATCATCTAGATACTTCAATATGAAGATAGATTTTATAATTTTACCAAATTCTTTAAGCGCCTGATAAAGCTTATGTTGCGTGGAATATGAATTCAGCCTTGATAATAATTGAGATGCTGTGCTGCGTTTAAGCTTAATGGTAGCCATAAATCTTAGGATTTCATCATAAAATTCTTTAATAATTTTTACGTTAATAACGTGTGTTGGAAGAATTTTATAACCTTTTCGTTTGTATCTCACTTTATATCCAGCTGGAAACATTGATAATACTTGATGTTTGATTCCCTTGATACGTGGAGCAGAGAATATAGAAAGAAAATGTGTTACTCCAAAAATTACTTCAGAATATCCATCCGTATCTGTTGAATGTATCTCACTTTTTACTACTGAATTTTCCATTAGACCGTCAATAACATAAGCTGCCTCTCTTATTGCTGAACTCATTACCGTAGAATAATATAACAAATTTCTTTTATCCATGAAGCTTCCTACAGTAACTCCCTGATCTTTGCCGTGATATTTAAAGGAATAGTGAGCATTTAGTGAATCATTTGCGACTTTCCATTTTTGTCCATCTGATGAGGTATGAAGTTTTTCATTTTTATTTACATAAAGGTTTGGAATACCTGTGGCTTCTGTGGTACGTAAAATCTCATCTATTGCATTTCTGATGTTATCAGTTGTAAAACACCAATTAACTGTATTTTCTAATGCAGAAGAAGACATGTTTTTGGATATAGCTGCAATATCATTATTACCCATTCCATACCCTAGCGACATTATTCCAGCTATCAGCAAATCTGAACTAGCTTGCCTATTATTACTTGTTTTATAATATTCAAAAGATTTTAAAAATCCTGATAATTTATTAACTGTAGATAATACCTCTTGCATTGATACTGTGCGTATATCTGGTAAATAATCAGATAATCCGCTTTCTACGCTCTCTATTGTAGGAGTATTAAGAACATAATCATTTACATCACTGATCCTAATATGCTCATTAAATTTATTAATAATATTATCATTTGTATGAATATACTCTTTATTTAAAACATCTTCTAACGTGGTTAAAACTTTTTCGCAATCACTATATTGTTCTAATCCTGCTTGTTTAAGTAATGTCTTTTTATTTTTATCCCATTCTTCTTTAGGAATCATATAATCGTCCAATGCTTTAAATTTATAGGATGATTGCAAATTTAAAGATCCAGATTTTATGTTGTCAGTAATTTTTCTAAACAATAATGCTTTATACAGTGAAATCCTTGTCTTACCCTCAGGTAATACTTCTGATTTTTCTTCTACACTTAAAAAATCCATAGGTGGTTTAGTAAGTAAATTCCCCTTTCTTTCTTGAAAATGCTGAATTGCTTTTTTAATATGGTTAGATGCTGAAGATTTACTATCTTCAAATCTTAGTACTTTTAATATTGGGGTTAATTTAGATTGTAATGACCGTGATTTCTTCTCTAATATATTAAAATATTCTGAATCACTGTGCTGAGATTTATCTTCCATTAAATGCTCATCTATCTTTTCTATTGTATCAAATAAATAATCTAAAATATTAGCTATTTTACTGTATTTACGCTCTACACTTATTTCCTTCTTATGCACAAGATGCATAAGTTTAATACCCCTATTTTGCTTAGATACGCTATTTATATACTCTTTGATGCTTTTCTCATGGTCTGAGCGCAATTCATAGCATCGCTCCTTATGCTCTCTTTTGCTACTACTATTGAAGCTACTGATGGATTTTAATAATATTTCCACTAAAGTATCATGCAGCTTGGCATATTGATATATTATGAATGCTATTAAGTGTAGGTATCGATCTTTATCCCTTCTTCTTTTAATTCTAAAAATATCTGATTTAATGACTATCGTTGCAAAATACTCAATACCCCTTGCATTAATTGGTAAGCTTTGAATAATTGGTTGTAATTTGTCATGCATTTTTTGCAATTTTTCAAAATCTTCAGTATTAAATTTTATTTCTTTTGGCTTCACTGATTGATAGAAAGCCTTTAATGCCGTTAATTTAGAGATAGATTGACCTTCATCAAATAGTAATAATTCATCTAACCATTCTTTTGTTTCTATAGATAAATTTTCATCTAATACTTTAAGTAAAGAATTTTTATATTGCTGCAATGCATTAGAAATTATCAATAGCAACGCATGATATTTAGGTATTTCTATCCTTTGTTCTAACAATAACTCTATACAATCATTAAATATTACTTTTGGTCTAATATATTGTATCGCTAAACTATTAGCTTTAATACTTACAATCTCCTTTGCTTCTTGGTCAAATCCTGTATATCCTGTATGTTCTAAAATCTGATTTTTGTATCGATTAAAAGTCTGACTGCGTAAATTAGTAACGTCTTTTAATTGATTCTGTCCTAATTGACGTGATACATACTCTATATCCCTCTGGTGAAATACCTGCTTTTGAAAAAACTTTTTTGATATTTTAAAATGATATAACATCAAAACAAATGGAATTTGATGTGGGGGGGTTTTTATGAAGGTAAGAAGAGCATCAATTGCAGGACTCTTCCTAAAATATAATTTACGTTCATCTCCAGTAAGTTCCTTAGGACCATCAAATGCCTTTCGCTCAGAAAAAGATAAGATATTCAATCTAGACATTTTCTAAGGATAAAAGTTTATTAGCATAATCTCTTAATTCTCCTGAAGGTGAAAGATATCTGTATAATGTGTATCTTGTAATACTCAATTCCTTGCATAATTCATTAATACTAGTCTCTCTATTTTTTAGTGCAGAACAAGCTATTTTTAATTTTGTTTTAGTCATAATAAATTTTCGTCCACCTTTCCTACCTCTTGCCCTTGCTGCATTTAACCCAGCTTTTGTTCGCTCACTAATTAACTCTCTTTCATATTCTGATAATGCTCCAAATATTGAAAATATCATTTTTCCAGAAGCAGTTGCAGTATCAATACAAGAACCTTTCCCAGTTATTACTTGTAAACCTATATTTTGTAGTTCTAGGTTTTGAACTATTTCTATCAAATGGTATAAATTTCTTCCTAATCTATCTAATTTCCAGACAACTAATGTATCTTCTTTCTCTCTTAATGCCTTCAGGCAACTATCCAACACTGGCCTAGATTCCCTTTTACCACTAGCATATTCTTCATAAATATTTTTTGGATTTACTCCGGCCATTATTAAAGCATCTTTTTGCATATCAATATTCTGACTTCCGTCAGATTTTGAAACTCGAGCATATCCTATTAACATATTTTTCAAAATATTATGTTGTATAAACGAACGTTTGCACTACTTTCAAAAATCATCTCCTTTTGATCGTAAAAGCTGTAGCATATATCGTTATATAATCTATATAGTACAAAAGGTATTAGAATAATAATGCACTACATTCATAACGATTGCAAATATAATTTTAAATTTAGAAAAAATAACAGATTTTATTGAATATTTATTTTTTTCCTTAAAAAAACCTAAAACTGCACATGTTTATTCTTCCATAGTAACCTAAATAACAGACCTATAGCGGATCTCTATCACTCTTTTTTCACTAATGTTGAAAAACACCCTATTACTGTCTAATATATTAATGATAGGCCTCCACTGTAAGATAATCATCTATACATTTAGCTATAATTAGTACTAAAAGTAATAAATAATTTTATATTAAAAAACTACTTAATTCTTACTTTGAATGTTAGTAATAAAATAACACTATAACCCCTAATCAAATACTAATTGCTGAAAAGAATACATCAAAATTACTCTCTAACTCTATAGAAGAAATAAATTGCCAACAAATGAGCGATACTATTGTTGCTTCAGCTATAGCTATAATTATTACATCTTCAACTCCTATTTCATTGGCGTCGAGATTGATGCTCTGAAGAAAAGCACTTGTTTTTATAGCTTCAGTTAAAGCTACTGTTCCTTCATCTATTATCTTATATACATCATAGTAATTTGTTGTTTCTAAATCTTTCATAAAAATTTCTATTTTTTAATATTAAAAATCAAATGTATCTTGATTTAAATTTATATCATTAATAGGGCTTGGTTCTAGAAACTCATTATATAGTTTATAACCATTATTTAGCATTGAGTAAGTAGCATATCCTGTGAATCCAGTACTTAATACTACTGCTACTGCTGGCGCAGTAGTATATATAGTAGAAAACATCAATGTAAATCCTATTGCCTTTGTCATTGACGCAGCTGCTTCCCAATAATCTCCTTGATACACTTGGTATGCAGATCCTGCTGCTGCAATAGGAAGCATAACTCCAGTCTTTCCTGTATACATACTTGCTAAATAAACGCATCCTGTACCAACTTTTAATACATTTTCTAATGATGGATCTTTAAATGCCCTGATACTGTCAATAGTTGTATCAACTGCCTCTACTACTATATTAACCTTCTGTAACTTCTCCATTATAGGTGTGTATAATTCTGTAGGAAGAGGACTTTCTTTCTGTTCTAATAGTTGCTTTGCTTTCATAAAGTCTTCTGCAGTATCTGGATATTTATCTGGATGTGTTTTTAGAGCTATTTTTTTGTAGGCTTGTTTTAAAGTAACTTCATCTACTATTTTTATATCTACTTTATGTTTATTGGCCAGTTGTTGCATTTCATAAAATTCATTAGGCAAAAATAGTTTTTTCAAATAATGTTCAACATAATTATTTAAGCGTTTTATAAAGTCAAATCCCATATTAGGAATACTATCAGTATTATCACTACCAGCTTGATTTGTAATTTGTAAACTTAATTCTGTACCTGCATGCATCTTTTCTAAAGGTATATCTTCATTATCACCTAGTAATCTTCTTACATCAAAGTTTAGCAAGGATTGTTCTAATAGCTGTGAGTGATAATATACAGCTTCACCCTGTGGTAACCTTTCTTTTCCTAAGTATTTTATAAAATTTTCTATAACTTCAGGACCGCAATTATTATATTTTTGTCTCTCTACTGCTTCTTCTATCATTAGTACTTCTTGGTATTCTTCTTGAAAATATTCAATAAACTGATTTTTAAAACTTACAGCTAATTTACCATGTTCTGAATCTAGGTATAATACTTTTAAACTATCTACAGTCTTTTGAAATAAAAAACCTATCCAATGTTTCCCTTCAATATTACATGGTACTATTACTTCATTAAATCCTTCACCTAGCTTTCTTGTTATTTGTGGTAATGTAGTTTGTAAAGTATGTATATTTAACTTAAATGCAGGTAACGTAGCTATACCATGTAGATTAGCATCTTTTAATCTAAGAAGTAACATATCATCTAACCCATATTTATAATATTTATTATAAAATGGATAAATAGGAGAAAGTTTATGATATTCTTCTTGTAATTTTAAAATTCCTTCGCCTCCAATATTTTTTTCCTCTGCATGCACAACTATTACATAATCTCCTCCTCTAACTATACTTTGTTTTATTACTAAATCTTCTTGAATAATTCTTACCATAGTAGCTGCATTGTCACCTTCCATAATACTTTGATGATGACCAGGCACAGGATGCACTCTTAAATTAGAAATTAATTTTGACCAACCATTATGCTTTTTAGAAAAAGCATGGTGCATAAACTTTTTAACTGCCCAATTCCATTTAAACGCTGGATTATCGAGAAAAGACCAATCTTCTGTTGCTTTTAGAAGTATAACATCTCCATTATATGGTAATGGTCTATAATCTAACATTGCTAAAGTTTGTACTTTATCAGCTGCCTTGGCATGTTCTCTAAAAGATTCTGGAAGCTCCCTATAAAAAGGATCTCTAGCTAAAAAATTATCTGCTCCTGAACGAAATTGACTACATTCAAATGGTGTATATAAAAAAGTATCTAAAAAATAAATAACTCTAACATCTTGACTTTGTAATTTTAACATTTGAGCCATTTCGTAAGCTACTATTCCTCCTTGTGACCATCCTCCTAGATAATAAGGACCTGATGGTTGTACATCTTGTACATAACTTAAATATCTAGTTGCCATTCCTACAATAGTATCTAAAAATGGTGGCTCATTATATAAATTATAAGATTCAATTATATGAATAGGTTGATTTTCATCAAAATTTCTTGCTAATGTCACATATGCTTCTGCTCCACCACGTCCTGAATGAACAAAGAAAAGAGGTGGGCGTTTCCCATCTGCATTAAATGTCAATAATGGTCTATAACCAGAGATATCACTATCATGTAAAATTTTAGCTAACCCTTCTACAGTTTGATGAGTGAATAATAAAGATACAGGATGTGCAGTTTTAAATTGTCGGTTAATTTCAGCAATTAGATGTACTGCTAATAATGAATTTCCTCCTAAAGCAAAAAAACTATCTCTGATGCTCATTCTATCAAGTTCTAACGCATGACCAAATAATCTGATAAGAGTTTCTTCTGTGACAGTATGTGCCATTTCAAGATTTTCCATTTTACCTGTCATATGTCTAGGTGCTGGCAAAGCTTTTCTATCTACTTTTCCATTAGAAGAAAGAGGCAGATATGGTAACAATGTAAACGTTGTAGGTATCATATAGTGCGGGAGCTTTTCTCCTAAATACTCTATTAACCTCGGAATAAGACTTTGTTGTAATTTAGATAATAAAGGATAATTAACATATTTTTGCCAATCTACTACTTCACAACAAGAATCAGGGCAAGCTATTGCTGGATAAGTTATTAGTGATGGTGGCTTTGTAACAAAAATAGCATCAAAAAATTTAATTGAATCTCTATAATTCCAACGTAATTCAACTCTTAACTCTAATGACTCGCCTAATTGTACTATCTCATATGGGTCAATATCTTGATCCATAACACGTGGTGCTGAATTATATAACTTCAGTTCTTCAGTTGAACTAACTTTACATTCTTCTTCCTCATGCATCCAATCTAATGTTGATCCTTCTCTTAATAATCTTGCATTTGGTATACCTTTAATGCCTAATACATTTGGTACAACCCCATCTACATCAGTAGATTTTATCCATTCTTGTAATTTCTCATTTAAAGTTGGCAAGTTATCTGCAAATGACCATTCTTGCCATCTTGGTGCTAATGTAAGGATTGGTTCATCGCTAACAAATAATATTGCATCATAACGAAATTTATTTAATTCATTATCATATCTCCCTGATTTCATTTGAATTTGAGCATGGCATAAACGAGGAACATGATGTCTTAAAGCATGGAAGAAGGTAGGATCCACAAGTAATTCTTCTTCACGAGCTATTTGTGTTTGTACTTGGTTTAAAAATTCATATCTTGAAAGTGCAGTAGTAGTTTTATAAAGTTGAACAGAAGCATGATGAGCCTCTAATAAACCTAAATGCCTAACATCTCCAATAAATAATTGACCAGAAGGAGATAATAGTCGTGCTGCATTATTAATTACATCTAATAAATACTCAACTCCTGAAAAACATTGTATAACAGAATTAATAATAATGGTGTCTACTCTCAACTCATCCCACCCTGAAAAATCATTAGCTGGACGATGAAATGTAGTTACATGATCGAGTAATCCTTCTTTGCTTTTTACTAATTCTTGAATAGCTTCAATAGCTGTTCCTGAAATATCTGTAGCAATATATGTTTGACAATGAGGTGCTATACGAGATACTAATAATCCAGTTCCACAACCAATTTCTAAAACATGTTTAGGTTTTAACCCTAAAATACGATGAGCAGTTTGTCCAACCCATTCTTGCATTTCAGGTTCTGCAATAAGTTCTCCAGTATAACTGCTTTGCCAACCTGCAATATTAAAATCTAAATCAAAGTGCTCTTTGCCAATCCTATAAATTCCATCATATACTTCTCCCCAACCTGTTATATGCTCTTCTTTTCTTTTAAGTGGAGCAGCTTCATCATAATCAGGTACAACATATGCAGCTAATTGTTTTTGTTTACCATGGTCATATGAAATTACTGCACATTGCTTAACTATTGGATATTGTGATAACACAGCTTCAATCTCACCAAGCTCAACTCGATAACCACTAATTTTAACTTGTGTATCTTTACGTCCAATAAACTTAATATAACCTACTTCATCCCATACACCTAAATCTCCTGTTTTATACAATCTTTCTTCAGTTTCAGGGTGTATTATAAAACTAGCTTCAGTACGCTCAGCATCTCCCCAATAACCAAGAGCAACACCTTGTCCACCTATATGGATTTCTCCTGTAATTCCTATAGGGCAATGTGATAATTTTTCATCTAATACATACATATGTTGATTACTCATAGGTACTCCATAAGGAATACTTTTCCAGCTAGGGTTGACTTCTTCAACTGGATGAATAATAGACCAAATGGAACCTTCAGTTGCTCCACCTAAACTGATAAATTTACTTTTTGTAAAATATTTCCATGTATGTTCTGGTAACTCTAAAGGGATCCAATCTCCACTTAATAATACTACACGTAATGTATCTTCTAATGCTGGTCTCTGAATTTCTGGTATATGATCCAGAGATTCAACTAACATTTGCATAAACATTGGAACAGTATTCCATAAAGTAACGTAAGATGTTGTAAGTAAATTAAGCCAATGACCTGGTTCTTTTAATTTATCAGCATCTGGTAATACCATAGCTCCACCTACTGATAATAATCCAAATAAATCATAAATTGCTAAATCAAAACTTAAATTGGATAAAGCTAGTACTCGATCATGTTCTGTTACGCCAAATCGTTCATTAATATCAAATATAGTATTGATAGCGCTTTGATGACTAATAATAACGCCTTTTGGCTGACCAGTTGAACCTGATGTAAAGATAACATAAGCAATATCATTAGGGTTTTGCTGCCTCTCTAATGCTGTTTTTGGATAAGGTGCCCATGTATCCTCATCATCTATAGCAAAGGAAGTTACTTCTGATAAAAGGTCACTATCAGCTAAGGATACAAGTACATCTTGTTGTGATAAAACCAATCGTACATTACCTTTAGTCATAACTTGTTTTATCCGTTCCTCAGGCCAATCTGCATCCATTGGTAAAAATGCAGCTCCAGATCCTAGAATACCAAAACAAGCAACTACTTGTTCCCATCCCTTATTCATTAAAATACCAACTAATTGATTAGGTTCTACCTCTCTTGCTTTTAAAGCATGAGCAACACGGTTGGCATGCTCTAATATTTCTACATATGTAAAGCTTCTGATTGATGAAATAACTGCAGGATTATCTGGAGTGGCTTTAGTTTGTTCCACAAATAACTCATATAATGTATGATCTAATGACCAATCTTTTACCTTATGATTCCAATTGATTATTTGTTCTTTTTCTTCTAAAAGATTACGTGCTTGAGCTACTTCTAATAAATTAAAATGGGTAAATCCTGATGTATGAAGCATATGAATTATATTCTTTTCTTCTGGTGCCTGATAGGAGTGCATTAATGTTAACATATCTGCAGCATCTGCATTTTTTCGCCAAATCATCAAGCTAATATCTGATGCTTGAGCCCATAATAATGCTGCCTGATAACCTAACCACATCATTTTAGGAATCCCATATAAATTCACATACCTAATAAATGTTTCAGTTGATGTGCATAATGTATTAATTTCTTCATTAACTTTTCCAAATCTTTCTAATGCTACAGTTAATTCTATTTGCTCTTCATCACTCTCAGTTTTTTCTTTTAACCAGCCTACTCTTTCATTTAATCCGAATTCACCTGGATAAGGCTCATCTATATGTGATTTAACTTTTGACATTACTAATTCTAAATCTTCCCAAATAGCTTGATAGTTTTGCTTCGTTTCACGCCATAAAACAGGTTTTATACTATCAGGTATATCATTTGAAAGTAATGCAAAGCGTATTTCTGGAGCTAAAGCTTCACGAGCTTCAGCACTATCTTGTAAAGGCAATAAAATCTCTACTAATCGATGCCTTGTAATACCTAATACATGGAAACCACAATCACCATCCCCTACTACAGGATGCTCAATAAAATTAATAGCATGCTCTTCATCTGGGAATATACCAAGTAATGAAGTTGGAGGAATAAGGTTTTCTTTTTTTAAACTTGGTAAAGGAGGTTTTATAAATTTATATAAAGGTAAATAAGCTAAAGGAGTGGATGGCCAACTTTTTAAATAACCTGAAACTCCTCCACAACAACAAGTTTGGCGATAAAGCTGATGGAACCAATCCATAGTTTCTGCACTATCAGCACCAGAATATGGAAGAACAGTAGTACGAGAAAACTGTTCTTGACTCATAAAACCAACTATTGCCCCTATATCTCGGTAGATAATATGTTTATCAATATATTTATCCCCTTCAGATTGACTGCGTAGTAATAAATGTCGTGAAGGAAAGGCATAAAAAGCCATTTGATCATTATTTAGCAGTCGGTAAAGTGATACTGCAGGATCTTTTGCAACGACACTATCATGTGATGCTAATAAAACAGCGCATGGAATTTTATCTGACCAATGTTGCACTTGATTATATGCTTCTGATAAATATGGTATTGTAGCCCATATTCTTCCAACAGCACCATTATGATTAACTTCAGGATCATTGAACCAAATATTTTTAAAAACTGAATATGGTGCAGAAAATCCACAGAAGCGCTGCTTAAAAAGTATGTATGTTGCTGGATTATGAATAGCAGGACTAATAGCAATAGTTCCCCCTAAACAAGAGTTATGTTCTTGAAATTCTGCAAGTTCTTCACTACAAATAAATATCATTGTTGCTCCTAAGCTTTCTCCAAGTAAATAAATTTCACTACCAGGATATGTAGTAGCAACATGATCTAATAATGCCATGAGATATTGTTTCATAACTGCAAATGTTGGCATCGGTTGATCACGATCAGGTGATGTCCCATAGGTAGGCCAATCTGCTGCAATAACAAGTAATGATTCCATAGGATCTGAATTAGCTAATAAAGTTTTAGCCATTTCATGATAAGCACCTTTGTGGTCAAATATTCCATGTAAGGCAATTATAATTTTTTTCTTTCCATTTATGGATGATATTGTTACACCTTTTACCTTAGAGAAAGATTCTTTATCTTTAGAATCTAGTACTGAAACAAAAGATCTTTCTCCTTTATATTCATGAAACTCAGGTAAACGTTTCCTTTCCTTATATTCTCTCATTTCTAAAGAAGCTCCTCTTTCTTTGTGTTCAGAAACCTCAGATAAGTGTTCTGCTTCTTTATAATCTAAAACCTCAAGAGGGCGCTCTTTTTCTTTATGTACAGAAATTTTAGATAAAGGTCCCTTTTCCTTGTGATCTAAAATTACAGATCTTTCTAAATTATTATCTAATACAGATTGCCATGGTTTATGCCAAATTCTAATAGGTATGGTTTTTTCTATTAACTCTACTCCTCCTGCTAAAGGAAATAGTACTAAATCATCATGCTGGAATGCTTCTGATTCACCTAAAAATAAAGTATTGCCCTGAAGACTAATTATTTCTAAATGACCACTAGGCATTTGTAATACTAATTCACCCTCAGGACAAAATGTATCAGGTTCAACTATACTAAGTACAGACGGTCCATCTTGTGATTGCATAAATTGTATTAGGGCACTACGAGGATTTCCAGCTAATGCTTCATATTCTGTTAATATTTGTCTTTCTCCTAGTAAAATATCAGCAACTTGAATATCATGTTGCAAAGGAACATTTCCTGCAAAATTATAGTCCTTATCACGAATATAAAAAGTAAGTAATTTTGCTCCTTGTTGTACTTTTATTATATGTAGTTTAGATGCTGCATTAAATCCTATACAAGTTACTATTCCCCGAAGATCAGAGAAAAAGTCACTCCAACCTTTAACAGCTTCGTTAGCTTCTAAAATAGGTATTGTGGCTAAATCTATCTCATTAACCGAATGATCATAAATACTAAGTGTATTGTCAATTAATCCACGAAAATAATTCAAAGCTTCTGGTAGCGTAGCACAATAAGCTTGGACTTCTCTATATATATCTTGATCAGTTACATCGGGTGCAGTTAAAATTACTTTTAATGCTCGTATAGCTTCCCTATATTTCCAAGGAGTGGCACGATAATGAAATTTAGTTTGAGCAATTACATGTTGTAATGCATCTTGAAATTTTGTCATGTTTCCCCTCCATAAATTATATTTTAAATTTCAAAAAATGTTATCTCCGATGTTGCTTCTACTGTATTAGTTATTTCACAAAAATTTTCTACACTATCATTAAAAGAAAATTCATCTTCTGCTCTTGCCCTAGGGAGTCTACCAAATAAAAACATACCTCCTATACATGCTAAAGTTCCTAATGTACAACTAAATACTACTCCCATAGTAAGAGACATATCCTGTCCTATATCCTCAATATAGTTAATTTTTAAATTTGTGGCCTTATGTTTTAGATATAAATATATATCACCAACTGTATGCCCATCATAATACCCAGGAATAAAATCTTCCTTTTTAAGATTTAAGTAATATTCCTCTATACATTGTTTGGTATCATTATTTAATATATATTCTTCACTTTGAAAAAAATCTTTAGTTCGTTTGTAATGTCTATCTAATCCTCCAGATATTGTAAATATATCCATTCTTTCTGTCCCTTTATATGTACCTGAATATCCCATTGCAGTATCTGTTAATAATGCTGTAAATGGCATACCTAATAACTCATCTGAATAATTCTCATCATATAAGGTTTTTAAAAAATCTTTTTTATCGCTATATCCTAATATTTTTAATATACACTCTCTTTGTTTTTCATTATTATTTACTAGCCTCTGAAATAATGAATGGCGTCCACCAAAAACTGATTCATAAGTCTTTGTCTCTGAAAAACACCTAAATGCTACTGTAATCCTATCAGATTCAGATTTTGGTAATGTAATATCTCCATGTGCTTTGAAGTTATTAAATATTATTCCTTGTCCTGGTTTTAGTTCCCAATATTGACCGTATACTTTTTCTGTGGCGTTACAATACTTGCTTTGCAAGTATAAAGCATGCATATAAAAAGTAGTAAATATTTTTTCATCAAATGTAGCATCTTTGTATGTAAATCTATAAAAAGCCGTATCAACTGCTTTTAAATTTTCTGAAGTAAATAAATCACTTTTTTGTTTTATAGCTTTATACATATATGACGTACTAGGTGATTCTGAACCACTATCTTCAAATATCATTAAAGGCTGATTTTTATAAGTATTCTCTGTTAAAGAAATCCAAAAAGTTTTATGTATTTCAGGCATTGCTATTCCTTGCTTAAATAGTTCTTGATAATGTATAGAAGGTGGCCTTGCATTATGTGTGCCAAGCGCAGTAGTACCAGATTTAACAATAAAAGCTGCAAATTGCATACCTTTAACTTCAGGAAATTGCTCATAAACGGTTTCTTTCATAAATTGATAAAATTTAACTGATGACGGGGTGAAAAGTGCAGCATTTTCAAACTGTAATGAAAAAGGATTGTAAACAGCACCTTTAAAATTTACTCTTTCTACAACATCTGCTATTTGTTTTTGTAAATGATATGTTTTTCTTATCTCTGTTCTTAAATCCTTCATCGATTCTTGATTCATCTCAGTATCTATAGCTAATGTGTCATAATCTTTATAAATTTTATTTACCTCATAAAATCCTGAAAATAATCGAGATTGATAATTAGGATATTGATTATTGTAATCAGTAATAAAATCATTTATTTCTTTTTGCTTAGTGGTATAAAACTCTAACATAACTGGTAAATGCTGATCAGAATGATGCTTAGCTGATATACATATATCGTGGTTTGTTTTTTTCTTAACATTATCTGATAGTATTTTACCCATTTTTATATCCCATTTATGTTAATCATAATTCTTGATGTTCTTCATTTACCTCATTAGAACCAAATATATATGTATATGCATCGTGCATATGTTCATATGCTCCATTAAAAATATCAGAAACTCCTTCTTTTACTTCTTCGACACTAGTTGTGCCCTTATATTTTAAATATAAATATATATCACCGACTGTATGTCCATTATAATATCCAGGGGTGATATCCTCTTTTTTAAGGTTTAAGTAATATTCTTCTATACATTGTCTAGCATCATCATTTAATGTATATTCTTTGCTTTGAAAAAAATCTTTACTTCGTTCATAATGTCTGTTTAAACCTTCTGGCATTGTAAGAATATCCATTCTTTCTGGCCCTTTATACATACCTGAGTATCCCATAGCAACATCTGTTAATAATGCTGCAATAGGCATATCTAATAAATTATCAGAATATTCATCGCCATATAGTGTTTTTAAAAAATCTTTTTTATCTTTATATCCAAATATTTTTAATATACACTCTCTTTGTTTTTCATTATTATTTACAATATTCTGAAATAACGAATGATGTGCTCCCCAAACTGATTCATAGGTTTTCGTTTCTGAGAAACATCTTAATGATACTGCAACTCTATCGGAATTAGATACTGGTAAAGTACTGTCTCCATGTGCTTTAAAGTCGTTAAATATTAACCCTTGTCCTGGATTTAGTTCCCAATATGAACCATATACTTTTTCTTCATTGCCACAGAATTTACCTTGTAAATACAAAGTATGTATATATAAGACAGTTACTATCTTTTCATTAAGTGTAGCATCTTTATTAGTATATCCATAAAAAGCAGCATCTGCAGCTTTTAAATCTTCAGAATTCAATGACTGACTATTCTGATTTATAATTTTATACATATATGCTATGCTAGGTGACTCTGAACCACTTTCTTCAAATATAACCAAAGGTTGCTTTTCATAAGAATTTTGAGTCAAAGTAACCCAAAAATTTTTATGTATTTTAGGTATCAATAAATCCTCCTGAAAAGGTATCTTATAATGTATTGATGGAGGCCTACCATTATGAGTTCCAAATGCAGTAGTGCCAGCTTTAACAATAAATCCATCAAATTGTATACCTTTAACTTCAGGAAACTGTTTATAAACAGTTTCCTTCATAAGTTGATAGAATTTAAGTCCTGATGGAGTAAATAAAATAGCGTTTTCAAATTGTAATGAAAAGGGATTATATGCATCTTCCTTAAAACTTACTTTTTCTACTATTTTCGTTATTTCATCTTGTAATTTCGATGTTTTATTTACTTCTTGCTTTAATGCCTTCATCAAATCTTGGCTCATTTCAGTGTCAAAAGCTAATGTATCATAATCTTCATAAATTTTATTTACCTCATAAAATCCTGAAAAGAACCGTGAGTGATAATTAGGATATCGTTCGGTATAATCAGCAATAAACTCATTTATTTCTTTTTTATTTTTGGTATAAAATTCTAACATTACTAGTAGATATTGATCAGAGTGATGCTTAGCTGATATACATATATCATGATCTGTTTTTTTCTTAATACCATCTGATAGAATCTTAACCATATACCCCCTTTATTAATTATAATTCTTGATGCTCTTCATTTATTTCATTAGAACCAAACATATAATTATATGCGTCATGCATATATTCATATGCTCCATTAAATCCTCCCACAATACTTTCTTTTACTGTTTCAACACTTGTATTAATAACAGATTTTACAAGCAAACTTGTTACCTGATGTGCTGCAGAAAGTAAACTAATTGTCATAGTTACTTTGTGTACACTAAGAAGAGCTGAATTAAAGTTATGAAAATCCCCTGTTGTTGGTAATAATGCATGTTTATGTAGTGCAGTAATCACTGCTGCACAAGACACATAAGGTACTGAAGATTCTATAACACCAGCAGGCTCTTGATTAGTGTTATGTTGTGCGTTATACAAATTGTTATGAGCTAGTGTACTAACAGTAAAACCTATTGCACCATCCACAGCTATTCCTTGGTAATTTTTAACTACAAGATTATGTGTTACAGAAGTAAAAGTTATAAATGTCGTGTCCATTAAAATAGATTGTCCATACTTTACTACAAAATCTGTTAATGATGGATCTTCAGAACTTTTGACTGAAGCAAGGTTTTCTTTTTGTGAATGGAAAAACAACTGTCTATTAGCATATGTAGTTGTGCGAACCAACGGACTTAATATTTTTGCAGATAATGAAACATCTTGCATAGGGAAAAAATAAGCGAATCCTACTCCACTTACAAAATGTGCTCCTATCCAAAATGAATTTTCTTCAAAAAAGGTAGCGTTAGAACTAACATTGTAATTATTCTCCATTATTGGAATGACATTTGTAAAGAAATAATTTATTGCTTCTTTGCTTTCTATTAAACGCATTCCTGCCATACTTGCTATTGCAGCAGATTTTGATAGAGTTAAATCACTTGCTTCTTGATGAAAAGCTTTTTCTGTTATTTGTTTACTACTGCAGCAACCATGCTTTTCTTTACCACTTTCTCCTCTCCCTTTTATAGCCAACATAGCTGGCAGCTCTATCTTTTCTTCTTCAAATACTCCTGAGTCAGCACAACAAGATAATTGTTTTACATCCATAGCAAAAGTCTGTGAACATAATTTTATTCCTTCAGCCATTGTTAAATATGGAAATAATTTACTTGAAAGAGATGTTACTGTCATATGATTCGACATAGCTATAGCTGCAGTTTGTATTATTTCACTACCCTCTGGTGCTAATATATGTGCACCTAATAACTCTTTAGTACTACTATCAGCTACCAATTTTATAAATCCACGTGTATCAAAATTAGCTAGTGCACGCGGAATGTTATCTAAATTTAATGTACGAGTTTCTACTAATAAACCTTGACTCTCTGCTTCTACATCTGTAAGCCCTACCACAGCTACTTGTGGATCTGTAAATACTACTCTTGGTACTACGCTTAAATCTAGCTTTACATGCATTCCTAACATATTTGCAGCTGCTCTAGTCCCAGCTGCTGCTGCAATATAAACATATTTAGGAAGTATAGTACAATCTCCTGCAGCATATATATTATCTATATTTGTATGCAAATATTCATCTACTATTACATGCCCCTGCATATCTACTTCTACCCCCACCTTATCTAATCCTAACCGTTCTGTATTTGCTTTGCGTCCTGTAGCTATAAGTAATTTATCTCCTACAATTTCTCCTTTATTAGTATTTAGGGTAAAACCTGAGTCACCATCATGTAAAACTGATGTAACAGAAGTATGATCTAATACATCCATACCTTCTATTTTCAACATTTCAGCTAATTTACTGCCAATCTCTGGATCTTCTGATGATAATACAGTGCTTCGTGCAATCATAGTCACTTTTGAACCCAAACGTAAATAAGCTTGAGCTATTTCAGTTGCAACTACAGAAGCTCCCATTACAACTAAATGCTCAGGTAATGTGGGGCTCTGCAATGCCTCTGTTGATGTCCAATATGGAGTATCTGTTAATCCTGGAACGTTAGGAACATTAGTGGAACTACCTGTTGCAATTAATATTTGATCTGCACCTATCTCTATCTTACCTCCATCTAATTGATCCACTATTATAGTATTCTTATCTTTAAAATGAGCAAATCCTTGTACATATTCTATATTAGGTTTTTTATCAAGAATATCCTGATATTTTGCTTGTCTTAATTCTTCTACACGCTCTTGTTGTTGTTTTAATAGTGATTCTCTTTCTATTTCTGGAACAGTGGTACTAAGTCCTGGAAATGGATGAGTTCTTTGATCATGTGCTAATTGAGCTGCTCTAATAAAAATCTTCGACGGCACACACCCTACATTAACACAAGTACCTCCTATAATATTTGATTCAATAATTGTTACTTTTGTTGCCCCATGATCAGCTGCATAAATTGCAGCTGCAAAAGCACCTGAGCCACTGCCTATAATCACTATTTGCATAATATCCTCTTTAATTAATTATTCTAAATAAAATATAAACCTTTGATCTAAGCCCAAGGTCAAGAAGATTTTTAATAAATATTTAAAAAAAATTTAAATTTGGATATAATAACAAATTATAGGGTATAAAGTGATATAAAATTATAAAGATTATGTTTTAAAAATCTAAAGTACCACACTGACTTTTTTTATTATTTTGACATTGTACTAATGTTTTTTGTAGGGTTTCTCTAATATTTGCTAATTCTTCCATTTTCTCATTAATTAAATCTAATTTTAAAACTATTTGTTCTTGAACATCATAACATTGATTTTGAGATTCTTGACTTAATGCAATAAGTTTCTTTATTTCTTGTAAAGAAAATCCTATTTTCTTTGCTTTTAAAATAAAATTTAATTTTCTCTGTGAACAACTATCATATTTTCTATAACCATTTTTACTTCTTAAAGCATAATCTAAAATACCAATTTTTTCGTAATGACGTACTGTATCACTTTTTATTCCCATTTGACATGCTAATTGCCCTATAGTTAACATTTTTCCATTTATATAATTATTTGTTTTCTTGTGCATCGCAACAACCATTTTTTGAATTATTTTTTGAAAAAATTTTATATGCTTCTAGTCCCCATACTTCTCCTGGACATCCACCCATTACTGCTGCTACTAAAATTATCTCTTTTATTTCTTCTTCCGTTACTTTATATTTTTTTGCTTTATTTACATAAAATTCTAAACATGGAGAACACCTAATGCTTATACTCCAGAATATTGCAAGTAATACTTTTGTTTTTATTGAAAAAGTACCATCTTTAAAGATAATTTCTTGCCTCATCTTATTTAATGTTTTTGTAGTATCGTATTTCATCTTTATTCTTATAACTTTAAAAGTTGTATTAGTTTAACCCATAACTAGTAAATATCAATTACTTAACTATCAAACTTTATTAATGATGCTAACATACCACGTTCTATGGTACAATAACAATTATGCAGGTGTAAAGTATTAATAATTTTGAATAAATAAAACCCAAACACTAATTACATTATTCATAAGTTTGAATACATTAAAATCATAGTCTCCAAGTATTTAAAATGCCCCGATATACTTTATTGAATTACTATGGTACCGTGCCATAAAATTGTATAGAGCTACTTTGTTTTAAAATAACTCTTCAAGCTAGATATATTTCTAATTATTTCTTAAGATTCGAATTCATTATGATGAAATTTTTACTTTTTTTTATTGCGGCTTTTGCTGAAATAGCTGGTTGCTTTTCTTTCTGGGGATGGATAAAATTAAAAAATCAATTTTATTACTAATTCCTGGAACTTTATCTTTATGGTTATTTGCTTATCTTCTAACTTTAATTGAATCTCAATATGCAGGCCGAATCTATGCTGCTTATGGTGCTATATATATATTTCATCCATTATGTGGATAGTTGAAAAAATCCTCCTGATATATTAGGAATTCTTGCATGTTTTTTAGGAGCAGGTATTATTTTATTCGTCCCAAGGGTTTGAATTCTTAATTTTAAATGTATTTACAATACCACTGTTTAACATATATAATTAAGAAACAATTAATCTATAGATTGATTGCTCCCATTTTATACGTATAAAATTAAGGAAAATTTAATAAGAATTTTTTCTTTGCTTTTTTTCATGTTCAATTAACCATTGCTTACGTTTAATACCAGCACTATAACCACCTAAGCTTCCATCTCTACGAATTACACGATGGCATGGAATTATAATAGCCAATTGATTTGCACCATTAGCATTTGCAACAGCTCTATATGCCAACATTTTCCCTATAACTTTTGCTTGGTTTAAATAACTTCTTGTTTCACCATAAGGTATACACTTTAAATTCTTCCAAACTATCTTTTGGAAAGGAGTTCCTAAAAAATTTATTGGTGTTTTAAAAACTCTTAAATAACCTTTGAAATATAATAGAAGTTCTGCTTCAATAGCAATAATTGGATCTGTCTTCCCTATAGTAATAGTTGACTTTGTTTGTATGCAAAGCTGATTAATTTCATATTCTAGGCTTTTCTTATCAAAAAACTCTAATAGATATAACCCTTTTTCATTAGCAATTACTATCATCTGACCTAAACAGGTATTAAAACAATGGACTTTGAGAATGTCATTCTGATTATTAAAATAAGAAGTCCTTGAACTTATAATTTTATAAAATAAATCCCTATACTTACATTCCATTATTACACTATATTTAGTTCAAACTATTATTACTATACATCCATTTACTTATTCTAAGTCAATATCATGTTAATTTACAATAATAAAAGTTGAAAAAGCCATTGCTAACCTTGTATATTTAGAATAAACTGTTACGCAAAAATTGCAACTTTTCTACGATACCGCCCAGCTGTAACTGTTTGGAAGAGGGCTCTTACCTCCACAACAGATTTTTGTAATCTTAAGAACTGACCAGAGTGACCTCTTCCTTCACTAAAGATTAGCTAGATCTTTAATGAATGTAAAATCAAGATACAAGAACTGATAAAATAGTAATATCCATATTTTTAAATTCTCTATAAATCAGGGATAACGTTACCTATAATCTTTTTTTGTTTGTAGCTTTTTAAGTCTAAAAGAAAATTAGCAAAGCGAAACAGAATACGAATTAATTTAAAGTGTTCAAATAGGATTAACAGTCATATTAGATAATACCTTACCTCTAATCCCATATATTTTATGCACACATTTAATTAAATTGGTACTTAGATTATTGCCAGTTTTAATATCATTTAGATATTCTTTTGAAAGCACTTCCAAGTTCTCAGGGATAATTAATTTAGTTTTAGCTTTTAAATTAATTATTTTATCAATATATCCATATTCAGCATTTGAAGGATCACGCTTAGCTAACATAAAATCTGGTCCAATGACTTTATCGTAACCTAATAACATCATATCTAGAGCACTAAACATACTTCCTGTAAAATTATTCTGATTATTATGTTTTCGTTGGCTTCTAATATTCAAAATCTAATTTGATATGCAAAATAATTTCATAATTTTTGATGCCTGTGAATTTATGAATAGATCATCTTTGTCGAGGTAGATTAAAAAGCCAAGGTTCATTATGTCCAGTACGCAGCCCTATACGATAATGTATAAAAACGTTATGCTTTAAGTATATCCAAAAATTTGCAACTCCTATTATCCCGCCAGTAACAAATATGAGGGTATTAAATATAGTAGATGATATTGAGATACTAAATGAATTTGAAGTAGCTGTATTTGATTTTGTTAATCTGGGATAAAATGACTTATCTATAAGATCACTCACTAATTTTAGAGCTCCTCCATCTTTTCCTTCTTCTACAAAATCTACTGCAATATAAGTTGGATTACTACTAAACCCATGCAGTAATTTGCACTTATCCACCCTGCTTTCAATTTCTTTATATGCATTAACTTCATTGCAACTATAGTAATCAGACATATAATAGGGAAATTTAGACAATGTACTTGCCAAGAAGGTTTTAGATGGATGGTCACAAGAGAATTTATAGAAATGATTTAAAACTAAAACGTTAATATACATATTTTTAAAATCAACTCTTCCTTCTTTTCTATCTATACAATCTTTATCATCTCCTAATGAATATGTGGTTTCTTTATAAAATTGAGTGCTGAAAATATTAATTGTTGGATCTTTAGATCCTCTCTCAGCATAAACTAATAGCCTTTTGTCTGCAGCTCTTATTTTACCAAATGATAAAGTTTTATCGTTTGGATCTATATCAAGAGCATACTTATATAAATCTAGCTTACCTAATAAATCTTTAATTTTTTGGTGTGTGACAGTGGATTCATTTTCGATGATTAAGCTAATGACACTTTTTGTATTGCTTTTTAATAAAGTTCCTATAGTAGTTAAAAATTCTTCAAATTTATAATGTGTACCTTGAAAGGATTTACCTTTTCCAACACCTTCTAAAAAATTAAAATTTTTGTTATGAAGTAATACTAATTCACCATTCTGCTCGTAAACATCAATC
>Ga0209992_10001449_pt1 | contig 25005 bp, 17 predicted proteins | sample 2SBtaG_2_FD_182564 | JGI IMG/M metagenome (GOLD analysis project Ga0209992, IMG submission 182564) | Deep subsurface microbial communities from Kolumbo volcano to uncover new lineages of life (NeLLi) - 2SBTROV12_ACTIVE470 metaG (SPAdes)... | ecosystem: Environmental > Aquatic > Marine >... | reverse complement strand
TTTCGGTGGTAGAAGGCGACCAGGAAACCGTCAATGATGCGCAGCGCATCAAAGCGACCGGCTGTAAAGTTGTACAAATCAATACCGGCACCGGGTGCCACCTCGAATCGGATATGCTGGCCAAGGGACTCAAACAGCTTCAACCGCCGACCGACTCGGTGGTGATGATCGAAAATGTCGGCAATCTTGTCTGCCCGGCATTATTCGATTTAGGCGAGAAGACCAAGGTCGTCATACTATCGGTCACGGAAGGCGAGGACAAACCCGTGAAATATCCACACATGTTCCGTGCCGCCGATGTGATGATCATCAACAAGATCGATCTTTTACCTTATGTTGATTTCAACATCGATCGATGTATCGAGTATGCGCGGTCGGTCAACCCCGATATTAACGTATTCCAATTATCGGCTACCGACGGTAACGGTCTGAAAAACTGGTACAGTTGGCTTTCTGAAATGGTCCAAACTTCCGCGGATTCAGTGGCACAGTAATGACCGGATTTTTATTATTCGGATTTCTGCTGGGCATAAGGCATGCATTAGAAGCGGATCATGTCGCCGCTGTGGCCTCACTGGCAACACGAAGTACCTCATTGAGGTATACGATTAAGCTAGGGGCCGTTTGGGGGCTTGGACACACCATCGCGTTATTTTTATTTGGCTCGATGATTTTGATGATCGAGACTATTGTGCCGGATCAGCTTGCGCGTGCTTTGGAGTGCGTGGTCGGTGTGATGTTGATTATTTTGGGCGTCGATGTCCTATATCGCCTTTACAAGGAACGTATCCACTTCCATATTCACCGGCACGCCTCTGGAGAAGTCCATTTCCACGCCCACGCTCACGCTCACGCCGGAGAAAAAAAACATAATCCCAATCAGCATAACCACGTACACCCCGAAGGGTTCCCAATTCGAGCACTGTTTGTTGGGGTGATGCATGGTATTGCGGGGTCTGCGGCGTTAATTCTTTTAACCCTACAAACAGTTGAGTCGCTAATGCAAGGTTTTTTATATATCGCTTTGTTTGGAATAGGCTCGATCATTGGAATGGCGATGCTGTCTATGGTCATCGCTATTCCTCTCCGGCGTTCACCAACAGGATTAACTTGGCTCCACAATGCTATTCAGAGTATGGTAGGACTCGCTACAGTGGTTCTTGGCTTAGCTGTAATCTATGAAATCGGGGCCATAGGAAATACCTAAATCCAACACTAAACTACAGCACCAAAAATGGATCCGATCAGAGAAGTAGTGATCACATAGCCAAGGCGCTCCAAAAGACAACTCGGACAGCACCTGCCATCAAGCTTACTCCACCCTCTTTTGCCGTGATTAAACCAATAATACCCAAAAACAACAGAGAAATACATGACTACTACAATCAAACTGTCGGTTGGCACAATCTCTTATCGAATTGAAAGCCTTGCTTCCCTACAATCTCAATGCCAATCAGCTTAAATTAACCACATGATCGTTGGAAGGGTGTAGTGAATCGACCGCTTACGATCGAGTTTGCCCACCGGTATAGGTGTTAAAGGCGTAACGTTTGCAAATCCGGTTGTGGTTCATCCACGCGGTAGCCATGAGCTACTTCGATGTTTGTATTTGTTCGTATTCTTGGTTTCAAAATGACAGTTGTCCAGGCGGATAGACAGAATGTTCACCCGGTCAGTGTTGATGAATTTCATATCGCTGTGGCCAAAACTTACACTGTGATCGTTGAGTCCATAGAAGACAAGGCGTATACGGTTTTGCCAAAACCATGGATCGCAGTGGCTAAGCCAGGGGAACCTTTGCGACCCGTCCAGACAAAACAGTACCGATTCCCGCGCGGCAACCCCGACCGGCCCGGACCATGGCTGATATCACGCGTAGGAATGGAGAAGAAATCAGTAATGTAGCGGCAATTATCAGGTTGCGATTGTGGTATTGAATAGGATTAATTAAATAGTGTTCCTTACTGTGACATAGGCCTTGAATAGTTTTACGCTGTTCTATAACTTGACATCGTACTATGAAACGGGGTGTATTTTATGATTCACGAGGGGGGGGGACAAAGTATAGTTGTAATTACGATCACATATCCGGAGGCGGTAAGATGCAAAATAGGTGTTTACTTCTTAAGTACCCGGCCAATCAAAACAAACCTAGGACAGCGAATCACCAGCTTTTACTTTTGTGGGCAGTGAGCCTGTTGTTTTTTGGGTTATTTAACACCTGGATGGTTAAAGCAGACGAGCCGCAAGATGGCTCGATCCTCGAGTTGACACTCGAAAAAGCGATCCAATTAGCCCAGGAAAACAACCCGGATTACCACAGTGCATTAACGGCTGGAGAAGTAGCCCGCTATAACGTCGAAGCGGCAAAGCGGCAACATTATCCTCGTATTGACCTGTTTGCCAGCTATCTTTACTCGCCTATCCAGCAGAAACGTGTGATTCAAAGGGCCAAACTGGAAGACCTTCCAAAGTTTGGCGATAAATTCGATAGCCAAGTAGCCACCCTTGGCATTCGCGCACGGCTGCCAATATACACAGGAGGCAAAATTACCGCCCAGGCCGAGGAGGCAGCGCTAGATCAACAAGGCACCGAAGCTCTTGCTCGACGTACACTGGACAATCTTGTCCTGGCCGTTACCGACAGGTTTTACCGGGTGTTGTTACTTGAACAGGTTCAAAAAGCGGAGAAAGCATCGCTGCGAAACATCCTAGAATCTAAACGCGTGGTCCAGCAATTGCTCAAGGTTGGTCGTGCTCCTCGACTCGATTTTCTACGTGTGGAAACACGCTTATCGGAGATCCGGCAATCTCTAATTAGGACAGACCGTTCAATCGAAGTTACCCGGGCGGAGCTCCAGCGTCTATTGGGGATGAGTGAAACAGAACTACGCATTCTCCGTCTTCGAGGTGAATTTAATTACCGTCCGCACCTTCAGGTTGATTTTGAACAATACCTTGAACGGGCTTTAATTGAACGTCCTGACTACCAGGCGCTGGTGGCGGAACTTAATGCTCAAGCCCAGCGAGTACGTGTTGAAGATTCGAACAACCTGCCACAGATCTATCTCGAAGCGACCTATCTCGGGGCAGGTGGGATTGATGGTAATACCAAAGTCCAAGATGATGCCGTTTTGTCTCTGACGCTGTCCCAGAAATTGTTTGATGGCGGTGTTGTCAATTCGCGCAGGGACCGTGAAAATGCGCGTTACCAGCAGCTTCAGGAACAGTTATCCGATCTTCGGCTAAAAATCGGCTTTGAGATAAAAACGGCTTTGGAGGATATTCACGAAGCGGGTAAAAGGATGCAAAACACAAAGGCTGTACTCGCGCTCGCTGACGAAGCTCTACGGATAGAACAAGTTCGTCTAAAGACCGGTAAGGGGGTTATAAACGATGTTCTGTTGGCTCAAGCCGATCAATTAATCTCCGAGGTGGAACACGTTACTGCTTTGGTAAATCACCGTGTAGCGATGGCTTACTTGGTACGCGCGACTGGTCAGTCTGTCAATACAAGGTACTAGTCACGGTAGGAATGCCTCTCACGAGCCCCCCCGTAGAGATTCGTACATGCGGAGTTACCGCATACGGCTCCTGCCTTGGGTGATGGCGGCGAAATCGCGTATCGGACCAAGGGTTGAGTAACATAGGGCAATGGTAGCCACGCATTACGTATACGCTCAAACTTCTCCCACGTAAGCTGTTTTCGGGCCTTCTGGATGCGACGCCGAAGCATCCGTATCCGCAGCCACGCCCGGCTTAAATGGTGTCGGAACGCACGCAATTGTGGCAGGTTGTGCGGCACCCATACTAAATGGGCTGTGAATCTCGTAACGGTATGGCTACTTCGTCTCTGTTCATCCATAGAACAAAGTTTAACATCAGTGAGTAGCAGCTAAAGCCTTGCACTAAAGTGCATAATTTTGACTAGCGGTCTGAGACCAATGAAGTACGAAAAATGGCACGACCCAATCATACTTGGGGTTAACCACCTTCGATTTGCTTACACAGTCCAACCTAATTAGAGATGAATCATTGGAAATTTTTTTTACTTCCACTTTTATTGCTACAAGATCTAAATTGGAGCATTATATATCGTTTTTTACAATATATAAATCTTCATTAACACCAATTTGTTTATAAAATACACAATACTGACGTAGACAAGGTTGTCGCATAGATAACGAGAAGGAGTAAATCATGCACGAGCAGATAACCGAAATAGAATTGGACAAACAACCTTTAATTTGGGGGAGTCATAGAATGAAAAATGCTATCACGCTATTGGTCGCAGGCCTTTTTGCCAACGTGTTGCTAACGTTAAGCTGGATAAGCGCAGCTGAAGCCCAAAGCTATTTGCCAAGCGGAGTCTATGCGTTGGTACCAAACGGAAAACCAATTAAACCCGGTATTCTCCAGCATGCTGATGTCACGGGTCTGCAGATTCGAATCGACTGGGCATCGCTCGAACCCCAAAACAATATTTTCGATTGGGCTTATTTTGATAACTTGATCATCCAAGCGCAAGCAGCAAATAAAAACGTATCGATTGCCGTACGCCGTGGGCTGGTTGGCGATGGACTACCCCCTTGGTTAACATCCGAAATGTTCCAGTGTTCTAACGGCACGAGTGGTCCGATCCCTTGGGATTCTACCTACCAAAACGAGTGGACAGAGCTATGGATGGCTATAGCGAACCGTTACGAATTTAACCCAACAGTTTCAGCCTATCGCCCGGGTGGGATTTATACCTGGAAAACCGCTGATTGGGATCTGTGTGATGCCACGAATACCGATCGAACCAATTGGCTGGCTCAAGGCTACCTGGTTGATAGAATACAGGATTTCGCGCTACAATTCGCCGCCAGCTTGAGCTCTGTAACCACCAAACCCTTTATCATTGCGGTCGCAAGCACGATGAATAACCGTGGAAGGGTTAACATTTCTACTACTCGTAACATGATTATCGGACCGCTCTTTGAGCACCATGGTCCCACGGCGTTGGTACCTCAAGTTGGGATCATGCGCACCGTATTCTCGGACACCACCGGAGACCCTTCCCAAATTTGGAATACAACCTCTTTAGGCGGACAATTTCAGACCCTTTACGATTGGAGACCTCATACTGCAGGACAACGTAAACCCGGCCCCTACACTCTAGCAGGATTACAAACGATGTTCGACATCTCTTTGCATTACGATCTTCAATTTATGGAATTAGGAACCAATCAGATTCTTTTTCCGGGACTTGAGGAAGACCTGTCGTGTTATAACAACGCATTAGGAATTTCTGGTTCGCACTGTGTTCACGACAGTGCAGCTCCAAGCGATACCACACCACCCACTATCACGTGGATTAACCCAGCCGATGGTAGTCAGGTCGCAGGTACGGTCAACCTAGAAGCTTCCGCGAGTGATAATCTAGATGTGGTTGATGTTAAGTTCTTTCTTGATGGAACACTCCTGGGCTCTGACCTTACACCCCCATACTTGCACCCTTGGAATACCGCTATCCACCCTAGTGGTCTGCATACTCTTTTTGCACGTACTGTTGATGCCGCCGGCAATATCAGTGAATCAAACAACGTCAATGTTATAATCAATTCGGCCCCTGTGGTGAATTTATCCTCTCCGGCGAATAATATCACCGTTACTGAGGATGACCTTCTCACCATGGCTGGCTCCGCCAATGATGTAGAAGATGGGTTTCTGACATCAAACCTGTCTTGGACTTCGAGCATTGATTCTGTAATAGGTACCGGCGGCACCTTTCAGACCCTTCTCTCAGTGGGAATCCATAGCATCACTGCGTCGGTCTCCGACTCCGTCGGCACGTCGGCTTCGCAATCAATCACAGTCACGGTCGAAACTGCGGATCCACCAGCATCAGAACTGCCACAAATTGCACTTACTATTGATGGACCTGCCACTGTTAAACAAGGCGACAACGTATCATTCACGATTACTGTCACTAATGCTGGAAATTCCAGCGTAAAAAACCTAGAACTCTCTCTGGGGGTTAATCCTAACCGACGCATTAGGAAGCTGAATCCCAGCAATCCCGTTAGTATAGCGGAAATACTTCCAGGTGATAGCGTCACTCAGGCCTGGGATGGCCGGGCAAGAAGGCGAGGCACTGCCACAGCTACTGTCGAAGTATTCATCGGCGGGATTAACGTCGGGACAGACTCGTTGTCGTTTACGGTCGCAGATTAACCTATTGTCAACGCGGCCTCAAAGCTGTAGTCGTACTACAAGTACGACTACAGCGTGGTTAAATCACCAATCTATAGCTCACTCCTATCTATAGCTCACTCCTAGTATTGGACAGAATAGAGCACCCAACCTAACTGAAAAAACTAAAAAAGTCCCACTTTGACTAATCACAGAATTCTTTCCCGGTTTCGTAACATGTCAAAAAACTTCCAAATTAAATGCACTACGCATTCAACTGATCCAACCGGCTATGTAATTTTGCCTTATAAAAGATTTTCTGTTTGCGGAAAAAATCATCATCTATATGCACGGGATCTTCCGTATTAAAGTCTCCACCCCAGCGTAGTTCCTTATCTACCCTAATCAAATCGATAAATTTTTGGATTGGGTCCGGTGAATTCCTAAGGTTATTACGTTTCAACTTTTTGGAATTGTATAGAATTCCGTTATGAAGCAAGTTCATATCAATGGCGTGTCCAATATGGTGACAACTATTTGTTGCTGGAGAAACAATAGCACCTCGTACTTGATTGTTAATACTACGTAGCGAAGATGTTACCCATACTTTTAAATTACACCCTTTGGCAATTTGCCCAACTCGGGTTAGAGCGTTAACAAAGTCACTATCGATCCGTATCGCCTCACCTACAAAATTCTCGTTGGAAAATTTAACAACATTGAATAGCTCCGAAGGAAAAGCGTTTTCATTCGATAATATTCGAAGGTCGTTATCCAGTTCCGGCATTTTTTCCAGGAATGAACCATGAACAAAGCCTATCCTACCATTGGGGGTCATCACTCTGAAAAAAGACACTTCATCAAGAATTTCAACTTCTTCGTTATGTCGTAATACAGCAATCTTTTCCCCATTGGGTTTAACTCTTAAATTAAGTCCTGTATCTGATTTAACTCTACCAATGTCCATTGCATTCACCCTCTAGGCTCCTGTTCTTGAGAGAAAATAGAGCCTTTATTTGAATTTTTAGCCTGGCTGGAAACTCGAATGGTTTGAATTTTTTCCAGTCCTCGAGAACCAAAATAAAATCCATAGATTGTAAGCATAATGACCTGAAAAAAGGGAATCCAAGCCTTTATAGTATCAAGTTGTTGCTCTGTAAACGTATTATTGAAGATTGTAAAAAATGCCAATGTTGATACGACTAAAGTCATAAAAATTAAAGTCATGGGACGAATATTTTTTGATAGCCATGAATCACTTTTCATATCGAGCTTGAGCCTTTCGGTCAGTTCATTTTCCAAGTTTTCTTCATGCTCTGCAGCTTTCTGATCGATTTCTGCCAGTAATTCCTGCACTTTGACGTTATAAGCGGCTTTTATTTTGGCTTTTTGAATATCTGTAAGTGCAACTTCCTCATCACTGGTTACTAATTCATCAATGACATTGCCGATTGTTGAAATAACGCTGACACCAATAGAACTGAAAATAGTACTTAACCATGCCATAACATTTCCCCTTATTTAAGTTTAAACAATAAGTTTTTCATTAATGGTGGAACCAAAACCAACGCGCTGAATTATCAATCTTGATAAACATGAAGTCGTACTTTCTAAATATCCTCGATAACACCTTTATCTCTCTTCCGAGCTATTTCCTGACACTAGGTAACACGAACACTAACCACGCATTTGGGAGTGACCAATCAATGGTTAGAGAAGCAAGGGTTCGTCTCTGTAAGAGACCGGTAGATCATGTTTCACTTCGTTTGACAAATCACCCAGGGCGGACCCACACGCTGAGTGGTATAGGGGCTTGGAGTTAGAGATCCCGATTACCCGAGTAGACGATGGACTCGCGGAACGTTCTCACTCCTAGTCCTCCGCCATTTTACTGGCCAGGCGTCGGGCCCAGAGGTTAGCCGTCAAACCGTGGGCTATGACACAAAGTGTAATGGTACAGACCACCGTGCTGATCATAACAGTCTCCCCGGGGAGGTTCTCGGCACCTACAATCACCATGAAAACGATGCTCGCGAGGCCCCGTGGACCGAACCAGGCGAGAAACAACTTAGCTTCCAATGGTTCACCTGTTCGCCACAAGGAAACCACGATGGGCAACATGCGGATTAGTGTCAGGCTCAACAGTGAGTAGAGTACTACATCCCAAGTCATCAATGCCCAATACTGACCCATGAAGACGGCGCCAAAGACCACCCAGGTCAGCATGGCGAGCAACTCGCCAATCCCTTCCCCCGCCAGTACGAGGTGGTGGGTGCGCTCTCGAGCAAAGTACCCGAATAACAAGCCGCCGATGAAACAGGCGATAAAGCCGCTGCCGTGCAGGGTCTGGGCGGTAGCGAAACAGGCCAGCGCCAGTGTTACCACGGGAATCTGACGCCACACTTCGGTAAACCACTCTCGATCCCTGGCCAGCTTCATCAGCTGCACCGCCACCGTGACCAAGACCACGGCAACGCCAATTCCAATCCCGATCTCCTCGGCTACAAGATGCAAAGCGAGCTCAGTGCTCTCGCCTTCCACAGTGCCAGTGGCAAGGGCGAGGAATACGAAAAGAACAGGAACCGCCATACCGTCATTGAGCCCGCTCTCGGCATTCAGCCCCTGGCGAATTCGGTTGGGAACGGCTTCGTTGGATATTACACCCTTACCCAGAGCGGCGTCCGTTGCCGCCAGCATGGTTCCAAGGATACAAACCTCCCACAGAGAAAGATCCGGGAAAACCAGGAAGCCAACAAAGGCACCCAGGGCAATACACAAGGGAAGCCCGATTGACAGCATCCGCCTAGGGATCCGGGCGTAAGTCCTGAGCACTCTCAGATCGGCATTGGCCGCCCAACGCTGCGAATCACGAACCCGCAGAGTAGCGTAGCGTCCGAGTGAAATGGTCTTTTTATTTTGTTTCATAATATTCAATGTCATCTGCACAACTATTAAAACCAAATCTGATACATTGATTTCATAAACTCTTTAGTTATCGGAACACCAGACTTACTTCTGATTGACTATACCGCTGAAAATGACCGGTTATCCCGGGGAACGTGACCAATTGCACATTGCAAAAACACTGGTGGGTTATTTTTACACTAATCTGTCACGATCAGTCAATTTTGTCATTGGTTTTTTGTTAGAAGCAAATAGAATTCCCCACTTTTCTTTAGCGCCGAGGAAGCCCCGGACTCTATGTCGCGGCTTGTTTTACCTCTGCTCCGATAAGTTGACCTCAACAATCATTGACGTGGTCAAGCTATTTTGTACACCCCAGTAAAGCGGCTTTTTCCATTTCATTAATTGCTTTTCAAACTCATTTGGACTGATATATCCCAATTAGGAGTGCAGTCGATTATTATTTGTATAAGTTTAAACTAAGACACAACAATACATCATCAACTTCGACACTTTGCGTCTGCCAATGCCAATCACATTCTAAACACCCCAAATCTACTCGCTTCTATAGGCGCATTCATCGCTGCGGACAAACTTAACTCCAAAATCAGTCGAGTATCAGCCGGGTCGATAATCCCATCATCCCAAAGCCGTGCACTGGCATAATACGGGTGTCCCTGAATTTCATATTGATCTAGAATGGGTTTCTTGTATCTAACCTCTTCCTGTTTCGTCCACCGGTTTCCTGCGGCTTCTAATTTGTCTTTATGGATTTGCGCCATAACACTGCCCGCCATTTCTCCCCCCATAATCGATACCCGAGCATTCGGCCATGCCCAAAGAAACCTGGGTGCGTAAGCCCGACCGCACATAGCGTAATTGCCGGCCCCGAAGCTGCCACCAATAATGACAGTAATTTTGGGAACTTTCGCACAAGCAACCGCCATAACCATTTTAGCGCCATGCTTAGCGATGCCACCGGCTTCTGCCCGGCTACCAACCATAAAACCCGTAATATTCTGGAGGAAAATAATCGGTATCTTGCGCTGGCAACACAGTTCAATAAAATGTGCCGCCTTCCCCGCTGCTTCTGAAAACAAAACACCATTATTACCGATAATACCAACGGAGTGCCCACAAATATGGGCAAACCCACAGACCAGCGTGATCCCGTACAGCGCTTTGAATTCATCAAATTCGCTGGCATCAACAATACGCGCAATCACTTCGCGGACATCATAAAGGTGACGATAGTCTGCTGAAACGATACCGTAGATTTCTTCCGACCGATAAATCGGATCGACACAATCATTAACGGATGAAAAAGAGTCGTTCTGAGTAGGATTCAAGTTGGAAATGATATACCTTACTTTTGCTAACGCTTGTTGATCATTGTCAACAACATGGTCGACAACACCGGAACACCTTCCATGCACGTCAGCACCTCCCAGTTTTTCAGCGCTGACCCGTTCACCCGTCGCCGCACGCACTAAAGGAGGACCTGCTAAAAATATTGTACCTTGATCTTTGACGATAATACTTTCATCGCTCATTGCCGGAATATATGCCCCACCAGCGGTACACGATCCTAAAACTACGGCAATTTGAGGTATGCCTTTTGCCGACATTTGAGCCTGATTGAAGAAAATCCGCCCGAAGTGATCCCTATCAGGAAATACTTCCGCTTGTTTGGTTAAAAACGCCCCACCAGAATCGACCAGATAAATACAAGGCAATCGATTGAATTCTGCAATTTCTTGTGCCCGCAAATGTTTTTTTACGGTTAGCGGATAATAGGTACCACCTTTAACTGTCGCATCGTTCGCGATAATCACACATTGGGTGTTGGCAATTCGTCCAATACCGGTAACGATACCGGCAGCTGGGGTTGAACCTTCATATACCTGAAACCCTGCAAATTGTGAAAACTCAAGAAACAATGAATTGTGATCGAGTAATAGCGAAATCCGGTCTCGGACATGAAGTTTACCCCGTTTGGTATGCTTTTTTTGCGCCTGAGCATTCCCACCATCCACTATCTTATCCAACTGCTTCCGCCAGTCATTGACCAGGCTATGCATAGCGTCCCTATTCGTTTTAAACGATGTGCTCCCGGTATCGATCACCGTTTCAATGACGTTCATCGTTCAATCATTAAAGCAGTCGCTTCGCCCCCACCTATACAAAGGGATGCGATTCCGCGTTTTAGATCATAAGTCTCCAAAGCGGAAAGCAAAGTAACAATAATACGCGCACCTGAAGCGCCTATGGGATGACCCAAAGCACACGCCCCTCCGTGTACATTGAGTTTCTCAAGGGGTATCCCCAACTCTTTCATGACCACTAATGGAACAGCAGCAAATGCTTCATTAACTTCAAACAAATCTATATCAGAAATTCCGAGGTGCACTTTATTGAGAACTTTGTGGATTGCATAGATCGGCGCCGTCGTAAACCAGGCTGGTTCGTGTGCATGGGTTTGATGGCCGAGCACTCTGGCCAGCGGGACTATATCACACCGCTTAGCTTCAGATTCAGCCATTAACACCAGAGCACACGCACCATCAGAAATACTACTTGAATTCGCTGCCGTGATCGTCCCATTTTTTTTAAATACTGGCTTAAGGCCAGTAATTTTGCTCACATCGACCACTCGAGGTTGCTCATCCTGAGAGACACAGATTTCTTTGGTGCCGGACCTAGACGATATGGATGTAATTTCTCTCTCAAACCAACCCTTTCTTACTGCGGTTTGCGCGCGTATTAATGATTGTTTGGCAAATTCATCCTGTTCTTCGCGGCTCAGCGAGTATTTTTCTACACAATCTTCGGCGAAACAGCCCATTAATCGTTTTTCTTTAGGGTCTTCCAAACCATCCAGAAACATATGATCGAAGATGTCGGCATGGCCAATATGGAGTCCGTGACGAACTTTAGGCAGCAAATATGGCGCATTACTCATGCTTTCCATTCCTCCAACCACAACCAGTTTGGCACTCCCGGCTTTAATCAGGTCAGTTCCAAGCATGATCGTTTTCATACCCGAACCACACATCTTGTTGACGGTTGTGCATCCGACGGAAATCGGCAATCCCGCAGCAAGAGCCGCCTGTCTAGCTGGCGCCTGACCTATACCTGCTGTCAGAACGCACCCCATCAGAACTTCATCGACACTATCCGCATCCACACCTGACCGGGTCAACGCTGCTTTTATAGCGACCACTCCAAGTTCAACCGCATTTAGGTAACTTAATTCGCCCAGAAAGTTTCCAATTGGCGTACGCGCATAACCAACAACAACCACAGAAATATGTTGTTCAGACATAAATATTCCTTTTGTGTGTTTAAACGGTTTAACCCTTAATTTCGACCTCACCCTATTCAACCAAGTTCAAGTCATCATTGATTACTGGACCTGAATAAACAGGGAACTGGTACTGAAATTAGAAATCTAATAACGAGTAAATGAGCGTTAAATATATTGTCTATTTAGCCTGTACGAATTGGAGGAACACCTATGGGTGAACCTGCCCCAAGAAAAGATACCAGAAACGATTGCGCAACCGAAAAGGCAGCCAGATTACGTTTTATTACTGCCACCAGCCTATTTGATGGCCATGATGCGGCCATCAATATAATCCGTCGTATTTTGCAAAGTGAGGGCGCCGAGGTTATCCATCTGGGACATAACCGGACAGTTAATGAAATTGTCACCGCTGCCATCCAAGAGGATGTTGACGGAATTGCTCTCAGTTCTTACCAAGGCGGCCACATGGAAAATTACAAATTTCTGGTCGATCAACTGACAACCCTTCAGGCGGCGTCGATTAAAGTTTTCGGAGGTGGTGGTGGCGTCATCCAGCCAGATGAAATCAAGGAACTTCAACAATATGGTGTAACTAGAATCTACTCTCCGGAGGATGGACTGCGCATGGGCTTGAAGGGAATGATCAAGGATATGATGCGGATTTGCGCTAAAAACCCAAAGCGGGACTCCATCGATAGTACCAACGTTTTTGGGATAGACGGTTGGCAAACTCTGGCTAGCATCCTCACCCAAATTGAGTACGGCACTTTACCTTCCCCAATACGGCAAAAACTAAACCGAAGGGTACGCACTCAAAAAGGCAAAGTGCCTATTCTCGGTATTACAGGGCCGGGCGGTGCTGGAAAATCCTCCTTGACGGACGAATTAATTGGACGCTTTCGAATCGATTTTCAAGATACTCTCAAGATAGCCATTCTCGCAATTGATCCGTCACGCGTTAAAACTGGCGGTGCCCTGCTGGGCGATAGGATACGCATGAATGCTATTGACTCACCAAATATATTCATGCGTTCCATGGCAACACGGGAGGCGTCAACTGAAATCCCTTTGGCTCTTGCTGATTCCATTGATGCGATGCTTGCTTATGGCTTTGACTTGATCATCGTCGAAACTCCCGGCATCGGTCAAGGCGCGGCAGGAATCGTTCCTTTGGTTGACCTCTCGCTTTATGTAATGACATCGGAGTTTGGCGCGGGAACTCAGTTGGAAAAAGTCAGTATGCTGGACTTTGCCGATTTGGTTGTGGTCAATAAATTAGATCGTAGGGGCAGTATTGATGCACTGCAAAATGTGCAAAAGCAAATGCAAAGAAACCGAGAAGCATTTTCTGTCGCTGCCAATAAAATGCCAGTTTACGGCTCTATTGCATCGCACATAGGTGACCACGGCACGACAATGCTGTATCAAAATCTCAGAACCCAACTGGTGGAAAAGGGTTTACGCAGGCGCACGCCTACTATATTTCCTAATTACAACAGCCAACCGACAAACAAAGGCACCATCATACCGGCAAGCAGACAACGCTATCTGGCAGAAATTGTCGAAACTGTTAGAAGTTACCGTAAGCAAGTAGAAGTTAACAGTCAATTCGTACGTGATTTACAACGCTTCATAGCAACCAAAGACAAACTGGAAAGCAACGAAATTAAATCACTGGATACTTTAATCGCCAAAACGAAACAAAGTATCGATGAACGATGTGAACGTGTTTTAAAACAATGGCACGTGAATGCCAAAAGCTATAGGGCAAAAAGCATAGATTCAGAATGCCTTGACCAATCCCACCAGATCTCTTTAACCCATACTTCTCTATCCGGGTTGGAAATCCCAAAAGTCGCTCTTCCGGAGTATCACGACCACGGCGACATACTTAAATGGCTGATGCTGGAAAACCTGCCTGGATTTTTTCCCTATACAGCCGGAGTATTTCCATTCAAGCGCATCGACGAAGATCCCACACGCATGTTTGCGGGCGAAGGCGACCCGTTTTGCACCAATCGCCGATTTAAATACCTGGTAAATCATTCGGAAACCAATCGCTTATCGACCGCCTTCGATTCCGTTACGTTGTATGGCTGCGATCCCAATGAGCAACCAGATGTTTACGGAAAAATTGGCAATTCCGGTGTTTCGGTTGCTACGCTCGACGACATGAAAGCTTTATATGATGGTTTTGATTTGTGTGACCCAAAAACTTCCGTTTCGATGACGATCAATGGCCCTGCACCAACGATTCTGGCAATGTTTTTTAATACCGCAATCGACCAACGAATCGATCGCTTCGAAACCAAGAATAAACGCCCTCCCAATCACCAGGAATACGATAGGATCAAATTGGAGGTTTTGAAAATCGTCAGAGGAACCGTACAAGCGGATATCCTAAAAGAAGATCAGGGACAAAATACCTGCATTTTCTCAACCGAATTCAGCCTTAAAATAATGGGAGATATCCAAGAATATTTCATCCAACATCAAATACGGCATTTTTATTCGATTTCGGTATCCGGCTATCATATCGCCGAAGCTGGAGCGAATCCGATTACCCAGTTAGCATTTACCTTGGCAAACGGATTTACTTACATCGAAGCGTTCCTGGCACGGGGAATGGCTATCGACGAATTCGCCCACAGATTGTCGTTTTTTTTCTCCAATGGAATGGACCCAGAATATACAGTAATCGGCCGGGTAGCACGGCGCATCTGGGCCATAACACTGCATGAACGATACGGAGCCAAAGAGCAAAGTCAAAAGCTTAAATATCACATTCAAACATCTGGACGTTCATTGCATACCGAGACGATTGATTTTAACGAAATCCGCACTACGTTGCAGGCGTTGATCGCAATCTACGATAACTGTAACAGTTTGCATACTAACGCCAAGGATGAAGCACTCACCACCCCGACTGAAGAAACGGTACGTAGTGCTCTGGCCATCCAAATGATTATCAATAAAGAGTGGGGTTTGGCCAATAACGAAAATCCAAATCAGGGATCTTTCATCATTGAACATTTGACCGATCTGGTCGAACAAGCGGTATTGATGGAATTCGAACGCCTTTCCGAAAGGGGCGGTGTTCTAGGCGCGATGGAAACAGGTTATCAACGTAGGAAAATTCAAGAAGAAAGCATGATCTACGAAGCAAGTAAACACGATGGCAGTTTACCCATAGTCGGCCTTAACTTTTCTCAAACCTCCGGCAGTCAAAAAACCAAGATTGTCAATTTGGCGCGATCCACCAAACAGGAAAAAAACAATCAAATCCGACGATTGAAAAATTTCAAAACACGACACAAAGCACAATCTAAATCCGCGCTGGATCGGCTGCAATTAGCTGCTCTACGCAATAAAAATATTTTTGCGCAATTGATGGATGCAACTCGTGTTTGTTCGCTTGGCCAAATCACCAATGCCTTGTTTGAAGTTGGCGGAAAATACCGGAGAAATATGTAAGTTGGGTTTCAGTTTATCGATCTCACCCCGACTACTTAATTACTCAATAGTCATGCAAATTCCCAAACACACTTTTTTAATAACTGGCGGTTGTTCAGGACTTGGAAAAGTCACAAGCTTTCAATTAGCTGAACAAGGCGCCAATATCATAGTCGCCGACCTTAATGTCAAAGCATGTAAGAAACTCGCAGGTGACTTTAAAAACCGATTTTTGTGCCTACCCACCGATGTCACAGATCCGACCAGTATAAAAAATGCTTTATTCAAATCTATTGAGTATTTTGGAGAAATCCACGGTTTGATTAACTGTGCCGGCATCCTTGTGTCGGAACGGATGATTAAAAGAGATGGGGAGCTTTTTAATCTGGCATTATTCCGCCAATGCTTGGAGGTTAACCTCACTGGAACCTTCAATATGATCCGACAGAGCAGCCCCATTATGGCGAAAAATCGCCCAAACACTGATAGCGAACGCGGTGTTATCGTCAATACTTCATCCATAGCAGCGTACGAAGGTCAAGTCGGTCAGGCAGCCTATGCCGCATCGAAAGCCGGTATCATAGGTATGACATTACCGATAGCGCGAGAGCTGGGTACTTTAGGCATCAGAGTCATGACGATCGCCCCAGGCGTTTTTGCGACTCCCTTATTTACGGAATTCAGCGAAGAAAAACTTAACCAATTAGAACAACAAATCCCATTCCCACCACGATTAGGCAAATCTTCAGAATTCGCCACGCTTGTACAGCATATCATCGAAAACCCAATGCTAAACGGTGAAACCATCCGCCTTGACGGAGCCTTAAGATTGTCTTGAAAAGCATGGTTTGTGCGTGGCAATATCAACCTTGAACAATCACCTGCATTCAATTTGCAATTCTAACTACGGTTCGCCCGGTGACTTCACCCTGGATATAAGCTTCGAACATGCTCGGCAAACGATCAAAAGGAATTTCGGCACTGACGATTTTATCGATATGTCGGGGCTTTAAATCGGACGCCAGACGATTCCATACACTAAGCTTGAGTTTTTCTGGACAAACCACCGAATTGATTCCGAGTAAACTGACACCTCGCAAAATAAAGGGCATCACCGTCGTATTGAGTTCAATACCACCTGCCAATCCAATCACAGCAATATTACCCATCGGTTTTACTGTCCTTGTTAGCCAGGATAGCAGCTTACCTCCGATGCAATCTACCGCTCCGCCCCACAAGCCTTTCTCCAGTGGGTGCTCTCCCATACTCAAATCTTGAAGCGATAAAACTTTTGCTGCACCCAACGACTCTAGATAGGCGGTACGTCCCGGTTTACTGCTGAGCGCAATGACCTCGTAACCCAAACCCGACAACAAATCAATCGCAAAACTACCGACACCACCCGTCGCACCGGTAACCAACATCGAACCCCATTCTGGAGACTGCCCGTTGAGCTGTAATTTTTCTATAGCCAGGGCTGCGGAAAAACCAGCCGAACCTATTGCCATAGCCTGATATAGCGACAAATTATCGGGCAGTGGGATAATACAATGGCCCGGTACACGAACATATTCAGAATAACCCCCATCGCGGGTTTCCGAAAGTTCCGAACCACAAATAAAGACTTCATCACCGACGTTAAATCGCTCATCTTTGGAGCTTTCAACTATTCCAGCAACATCAACGCCACCCACGAGCGGGTATTTTCTCAATATAGAGCCTTTACCTGTTGCGGCCAGTGCATCCTTATAATTTATCCCCGAATAAACGGACTTGATGACTACTTCGCCAGGTGTTAGATCGTTGAGCGTAATATTCTCAAAACCCGCATGAATCCAGCCTTTGTTCGAATCGATTCGAAATGCTAGAAACGTTTTCATAAGGAAAGTCTTTCTGTATTGATCATTTTGACCATTAAATCAAAAAAGGCTATGGAAGTGTACTAGGAGGCTTGTCTGTCCGAGAATAGATCTCTCATCGACCTTTTACTGTGACACCAAAGCACCGCACCTTGCTACCACACACTCTTGTGTTTCCTTGCTACGAAAGTGGTAAGAAATCTAGGCGAGGAACTGCTTCTTGAGTGGATAGTCAAAATAACATTAACCCCACGTTCTCGAACGCATTGATATCGCTAAACCCAAGGGTCAGAGTACCGTGAATCAATCAGACTATGCGCATTTTAAAACTACTTTTGAGGTGGCGCATGGACAACAAATCCTTTCCCCCTTCTCGACCCTCTTTTCAGGAAGAGTAGACTACGCATTGATTTCGGAATGTCTCGATAACTGGAAAGAGCAGATAACCAGGGATGATCCTCTGTTAAATGATATCCAACGTTGGTTGGTCTCAGCAGTAGACCCAGAGAAAATAGAGAATGATCAACAAATTCCGGACGAATATTTGCACGGGCTGCGCAAACTGGGATGCTTACGTGCTCGAATTCCTAAAGAATATGGTGGTCTGGGAATTTCCCAATGTAGATATTCACATTTACTGGAAGAGGTTGGAAGTTGGAGTGAGGTTCTAGCGTTGATTATCTCGGTCCAGCAGTTGGGCGTTGTACAAGGCCTGCTTTCATTAAAGAAACTGGAGAGTCAACGTTCAGAGGGGAATCGGCAAGGCGAAGCGCTGCGCCGCTTTTATCTCGAAAAACTGGCCGAAAACTCGATTGGCGCGTTCTGCTTAACCACTCCTGAAACAGGTTCTGACCCAAGCTGCCTTCAAACAATCGCTGCAGCCTCAGCGGATCAATCCTTTTTTATCCTAAATGGCAACGAACAAAAAGGCGGTAAGCTTTACACAACGCTAGGGACAATTGCGGATCTTTATATCATGCTCGCTATCGTCCTTTACCCCGAGGAGGATATTACCCGAATTGATCCGAGCAACCGTATTACCGCTTTCCTTGTACATCGTGATTATCCGGGAATTAGCATTACACCGCTAAAATTTTGCGGATGGCGAGGTCTTCCCAATGCAGCAATTAAGTTAGATAACGTTCGCGTCCCGAGTCAGAATATCGTTGGTGAGATTGGAGATGGACTCAAGATTGCCTTAATGAATTTGGGTTCTGGCCGAATAAACATTTCCTCTATTTCCTTAGGGATGATGAAACAACTAGGCCGTATAGCGCGCTGGTGGGGTATGGAAAGGATACAAGGCGGGAAACCCATCGGTGAACACGCTCTCAATTCCGATCAACTCGTCAAGATGAATGCTTCCATCTATGCAACTGAATCCTTTTTGCAATTTGTATCCGCCTTAGCCGACAAGCCAGAAAGCGATATTCGTCTTGAAGCCGCTATGCTCAAATTTTTTGCCTCCCACAATTTGGTCGACATCGCCGATGAAACCCTGCAATTACGAGGTGGCCGAGGCTATGAGACCTTTGCCTCGCAATCACTACGCGGAGACACTGCGGTAGCGGTTGAACGTTTGTTCCGTAGTGCGCGTATGATGAAAATCGGAGAAGGAGGATCGAATATACTGCAACTCTACATCATGCGCTGTTTGTTGGATAATTTTCTAAAAGATTATAAAAAATTCACCTCGGCAGAATTACTCTCCTGGCGTAAAATTACCGCGTTTATCAGCATCGGCGGTCATTATGTGAAATGCTACATCCTTACTCAACCTCTACCGAAAATAAACATGCCGGCCGTACTGGCGGAGTCTATGCGCTTTGTCAACAAAGCCAATCGACAATTAATCCGCCTTTTGTTGCATAGGATCTCAGAAGAATATCTGGTTTATTATTGGCGACAAGTCGCCAATATTCTGAATGGCTCGTTTTCAAAATCCATTCCCAGGCCATATGAGACCTTCGAACAGCGTCAGGTATTGCTTGGACACTGCGCTCAAATCGCCGTCATATTAGCAGCGATGACGGTGACCTGTTTACGTGCTGCCAAGGATAACAATCCATCCGAAATTGAATTGGCCGATGAGTTTTGTACCCGGATGCGGAACACCATTCGAATACATTTTTTGAAAATCAGCCATCATTCTAGAAAACGGCAACAGACAATGAGAAACCTAAGTGCAAAAATAATGCATGGTAAGTTTGCCGCTTCCGCTGAGCAAGGTATCACTCCAATTGATTTACCGAATGTTAGAGATTAAGCGCCAAATATCCAATAATGCAGCCTCTAATTAGTTTTCAACCGCCGGCAATGATCACCCACTATTTTCTTAATCCTTGCATCTCTGATCGTACTTTATCTCGTCGTAACATAATTTAATGTCCCACTGCGCCCTTATAGGACAAATGTTCAAACTGGCGAAAAGTCTCTGCTATTTGTTCAATGCTCCAATCAATTTGCTGTTTGGTAATAATGAGTGGCGGTGCGAAACGGACTACGGTTTCGTGGGTTTCCTTAGTCAGTAATCCGTTTTGCGCCAAGACCTCGCAGAAGGCTTTGCTTGGTATTTGTGCTGTATCGAGTTCTATCCCTATCAACAAACCCTTACCCCGAATAGACTTGATTAAAGGGCTTCTGATTTGCACCAATCTATTTAGGAAATAGCTACCGATATCTCCCGCTTTCTGCACTAACCGTTCATCCATCAACACATTGAGGGCTTCTAATCCCACCGCTGCAGCAAGTGGGCTTCCGCCGAAAGTACTACCATGGTCACCAGGTTGGAAAACGTCCATAATATCGTATCGCGCCAAGAACATAGAGACTGGTAACAATCCACCCCCGAGGGCCTTGCCTAGCATCAGACCGTCTGGTTGTACGCTGTCGTGCTGACTAGCGAGAATCTGGCCCGTGCGTCCAAGTCCTGTTTGCACTTCATCACATAAGAGCAACACATTATGATCGTGGCAAATTTTAGCACAACGAGCGAGATATCCTTTAGGTGGGACAATTATACCGCCCTCTCCCTGTATCGGTTCCACTAAGAAACCAGCAGTATTCGGGTTTATGGCCTGTTCCAAGGCATGCGTATCACCATAGGGAATACGAATAAACCCTTTAGGAAACGGGCCAAAACCGTTTCGATATTGATCTTCCGAGGAAAAACCGATAATCGCAATGGTACGTCCATGAAAGTTACCCTCGCAAACTATGATCTCTGCCTTGTTTTTCGGGATACCTTTTACTGTGTAAGCCCATTTTCGCGCGGCCTTTAGTGCAGTTTCCACCGCTTCAGCACCCGTATTCATAGGCAAGCCCATATCCATACCAGTCAATTGACAGGTCTGGGCTACGAAAGGCCCTAATTGATCAGTATAAAACGCTCGAGATACTACACCAAGCTGTGCCGCTTGATCTTGTAAGGTTTTCACTAAGCGTGGATGAGCGTGGCCGAGGCTTACAGCCGAATAGGCACTCATCATATCCAGATAACGATTGCCCTGGTTATCCCAAACATAAATGCCTTTGCCATGGGTCAATACAACGTGAAATGGCGAATAATTATGTGCACAGAAATGTTGTTCCTGCTCGATAAAACGATTCATGGCAGAGATACCCTCGACTGTGTTGAGGTATCCCCCCTGAATGATCCGTTGTCCGCCATTGCAACCAACAATTCGCAGATTAGTTTCGCGGTCCTTCCACTACGATCCAGGCGGGGATTAAATTCTGCTATCTCATAGCCAACAAGGTTTCTACCAGTTTCCAGCTTCCCAATTGCATTAATCAGGTGTATTGCTGGAATACCGTCTGGAGCGGGTGTTCCGACAGCAGGTGCATCATAGGGATGGACTGCATCAAGATCGATACTGATACCAAAACCCGCGGTACCAGATGTGGCAATATCTAATGCTTCATTTAATGCTGTCTCGAATCCGCGTTTATGTATTTCTTCCATCAACATTAAACGAACACCAAGCTTATTCAGTAAATCTATTTCTTCCTGTTCGTAGCTACGGCCACCGATAAGACACAGGTGTTTGGGTAATAGCTTGGCTCCAGGCCGAAACACATCAACCAAATCCTTTGGTCCATATCCCAATAGGCTAGCAACAGGCATTCCATTCACACAGCCGCTTGGGCTCGTTTCTACTGTATGAGCATCTAAATGAGCATCAATCCAAATGAGTCCAAGTGGTCCCTCATCGCTAAGTGCTAAACTGGCACCAGTCCAGGTGCCGATAGCACAAGAATGATCGCCGCCAATGACCGTAAAACACCGGCCTCGATTGATTTCTTCCCTAACTTGTCTAGCCAATTTTAGGCAGAAGGATCCGATCGTAACCACCGCCTTTTCAAATTGATGCTCATTCGGACAAACGACTTCACTCCAAGCAGCCTGGACGCCTTGTTTTAACATCAAATATTCAGGATGGTGTAGGCGCAGAATATTAGGCCCCTCTGAACAGTGGGGATCTTTGGCGCCCAGACCAAGCGCAGCACCTATGAGAGATACTCTACAAGTGGCCTGTTCGTTTGAGAGACGATTGAGAACAGAATGATTTGTGTTTCCATAAAACCCTACCGCTCTTCTGACTACTCCGATATTTTTCATGGCCATGCCTCATTACACAGACAAATTTTCGGATCACACTCAGATTAGACACTTACAAATAAAGATCATTCCCCTTGGAGTTGGAGACGCAAACGGGTGAATTTAATGAACTAGATACCATTGGCCGCATTGGTTACCCGCTTTCATCTACACAACCACGATAGCATATGGTTACTGTGTTTAGTTTGAAAAACATACTCAACGATGCATTAAGTACACCTGTGTAGGCTTCCATGTACGCACCTCGAATCCCTGCACCGTAGTGACCCCACGAAACAAAATATCTCGGGATATTTGGACCAAATTTTCTCAACGCACCAACTCGTCTGCTTATTGTCTAATTTCCATGGGTATGAGGTATAACAAAATCGCTGAAAGTGAAGTCGTGGATACCTTAGAACAACTTGGCATTTGTGATGTTAATCCTGGAGTCTGCATAGGCCCAAACGCATGCGTCCAAACCGAGAATGCCGGCATTCTAAAATCCTTTTCTCCTGCTTCCGGCGAACTGATCGCCAGTGTCAATGTTTGTGGGACCAGTGACTATGAGACCGTTATTCGAGGGGCGACTACAGCATTTAAAGCATGGCGGATGGTACCAGCGCCGCGTCGGGGTGAATTGATTCGTCGTATCGCTCTCACCTTGCGTGAAAAGAAAGACAATTTGGGGAGTTTGGTAGCACTGGAAATGGGTAAGATCAAAGAAGAAGGCGACGGTGAAGTCCAAGAAATGATCGACATAGCCGACTTTTCTGTCGGTCAATCGCGCATGTTTTACGGTAAGACTATGCATTCCGAACGCCCTCAGCACCGGATGTATGAACAATGGCATCCGCTTGGCGTCGTAGGGGTGATTACTGCCTTTAACTTCCCAGTAGCTGTGTGGGCTTGGAATGCCTTCATTGCAGCTGCTGCTGGTAACACAATAGTGTGGAAACCTTCGCCGAAAACTCCACTGTGTGCGATTGCAGTGCAGCGTATCTGTAACCAGGCAATGGCTGAGATGGGGTACAATGGTATCTTTTGCCTATTCATCGACAAGGATAAGGGACTTGCAGAACGTTTTATTCGTGATAAGCGAGTACCACTAGTTTCATTTACCGGTTCCAGTGAGGTAGGCCAACGCATTGGCGAGATAGTCGCTACTCGCCTGGGCCGAAGCCTGTTGGAACTGTCTGGGAACAACCCTATTATCGTCGACGAAAGTGCTGACTTAGATATCGCTGTTCCATCCATTGTTTTTGGTGCAATTGGTACCACCGGCCAACGCTGCACCACCACTCGACGACTGATCGTACACAAATCACTCTATAACGATTTGATGGAGCGACTGCTCCATGCGTATCGCCAAGTACGTATCGGTGACCCACTGAATCGAAAAGTATTGATGGGGCCGTTAATCGATAAGACCGCAATGGAAAATTACTGTTCGGCGTTTGACGAGATCCGCAAGTTAGGCGGTTCAATACTGTATGGCGGTAAGATTGTGAAACGCCCTGGCTGCTTCGTGGAACCGACCCTGGTAAGAGCAGAAAACCAATGGCCGATTGTTCAGCGTGAGACCTTTGCACCAATACTTTATATTATGACCTTCAAAACACTAGATGAAGCAATTACAATTCACAACGATGTACCCCAGGGCCTTTCATCGGCGCTTTTCACCAATGATCTGCGCCATGCCGAGCACTATCTCTCGGCAGTCGGATCAGATTGCGGGATCGCGAATATCAATATAGGCACGTCTGGTGCAGAAATTGGAGGAGCCTTCGGTGGGGAGAAACAGACAGGTGGTGGACGTGAAGCCGGCTCTGATGCCTGGAAAACCTACATGCGCCGCCAGACCAATACCATCAACTGGGGCCGCAAGCTGTCGTTTGCCCAGGGCATTCACTTCGATTGTAGCAACTCGAAACAAGCTTAAGGCATCGCAAAGATTAAATTACCGACCTTAGTTAAAAAAATAAAGCTCCAAACTACGATCGAAATCAGTTACTGATGCTGAGCCTGAAATCATTACCCTAATTGATCGCTAGGAAACAGGGTCTAATGTGGTGCAGGCTATTAAGCAATCTTAAGAAATTATTCTCTTGACAGAATCGGTGAGGTTATCCCAGCCTTCTTCAAACTTTTTGTTCGCCTCGTCCCATCCTTCCTCAAAAGAATCGCTCAAATCTACCCACTTTTCATCGGCCAAGTCTGCAATCTCCCAGGCTTTATCTTCCGCTTCGACTAATTTTGGCTCCAAATCATTTATTGCTTTGAGTATATCGCCTAACGTTTCGTCATACTCATCTTTGGCTTTTTCTTTTAATTGCTCAAGTTTTCCCCGTTGCTCTTCAATAGCCGCAAGCATTCTACTTAAAAACTCCTCTTTATGGTTCATATTCGGCTCTCCAAATTTCTATCTTTTCTGATAAAAATGCTGCTCATGTCTTGAGCCATTTACGCTTATGGGCTCTCATGTTTATTTAGTCATAAACTAATCCAGGTCAACCTTATTGCATAGATTGACTAAAGCAGCATTATTTCAGTTTTTTAACTTTAATACTTCTCGAATACATGTTTTTGATTTAGCGCAAAGATGAATTCACTCTACTCATTTTAAAACGCTTATCTAAAAACTTACATTAGATTCATTTGGGTCAGTTTGTTTTTAGGATAACCATGATTTCATAGTCCCATATTTA
>Ga0209992_10001448_pt1 | contig 25014 bp, 24 predicted proteins | sample 2SBtaG_2_FD_182564 | JGI IMG/M metagenome (GOLD analysis project Ga0209992, IMG submission 182564) | Deep subsurface microbial communities from Kolumbo volcano to uncover new lineages of life (NeLLi) - 2SBTROV12_ACTIVE470 metaG (SPAdes)... | ecosystem: Environmental > Aquatic > Marine >... | reverse complement strand
TGAAACCAAGGCCAACGTCCCAGGGGGTATTGTCCGCTGTCATATCGTAACCGTAAAACAGCAGCCCGGCCTCGATCCGAACCTTATCAAGCGCGGTGAACGAGCAGGGCATAACACCCGCCGATACCAGCCGGTCCCAGATATCGCCGATGACGGATGCGTCGGCAAAAATCTCATAACCGCGTTCGCCGGAATAGCCGGTGCGTGACAGGCGACAGGGATGACCAAAAATCGTGGCGGCAGCGTGTTGGAAATATTCCAGTGCGGGCAGATCAATGTTGCAATGGGCGTTCAGAATTTCGCAGGCCCTTGGGCCCTGTACAGACAGATCGTGCAGATCATCGGTAAATTCGACCATGACATCGCGCCCCCGGGCCGAGGCTTCCAGCAGGGCCATTGTGTCACCAGAGCCGTGCACAATCATCCATTCGTCGCCACCGTTGTTGGACACGATCGCATCATCGGCAATTCCGCCGCCCTCTGTCAGAACACACAGATACGCCGCCCTGCCCGGCGCTATTTTCGACATGTCCCGGGTTGTCAGATGGTCAAGTGTCGCCGCCGCATCCGGGCCGCGCACAAACACTTTTTTGAGCGGTGACATATCAAACATGCCCACATTTTCGCGCACCGCGTCGTGTTCGTCGTTGGGGTCGCTGTTGTACGTCCATGCAGTTCCCATCCCGTTCCAGTCTTCCAGACCGGACCCAAGGGCGGTATGGCGGGCGGCAAGTGCAGAGGTGCGGCTTAGTTCTTCGGTCATGGCTTTTCCTTTTTAGTACCATTCGTCAGGCATTGACGCCTTACGGTCTTTAATAAATTCGGTAAGATTTGCGCGGACTGTGCCATCCATCGGCGGTGGCTGATAATCCGCAAGCATTTGCTTCCAGCAACCGGTGGCACGCCGCTCAGAGGTTTGACCGCCGTTTTCGACCCATGTTTCAAATGGTCCCGCCTCCGGAATGTCCGGTTGATAATTCGCGGTGGCAAAATGGCGAAGCGTGTGTCGGGTTGACAGGAAGTTTTGCCCGGGTCCGGCCTCTTGATAGGCATCGCGGCCAAAATCCTCGGATTCGGTGCCAAAGCCCTGCAGCATCGTCATCATCGCGCCGCAGTGATCAAGGTCCATGATGAATTTCTCATAAGACATAACCAGCCCGCCCTCCAGCCATCCCGCCGCGTGCCAGACCTGATGCGCCCCGGACAACAGCGTTGCCCACATCGCTCCGGTGCTGTCCTGCATGGCCTGCCCGTCCGGTGCGGTGGCCGCCGTGATCTGCCCGCCACCGGACCGCACAGGCACACCCAGCCGCCGCCCAAGCTGGGACAGGGCCATTGTCACAAGATTGGACTCGCAAGACCCAAAGGTCAGCGCGCCGGACTTCAGGTTCATCGTGGAATGAAAGCTGCCAAAAACCACCGGGCAACCGGGGCGGACAAGTTGCGCCAGCGCGATCCCGACCATGCCCTCGGCCAGTGTCTGTGCAGCAACTGCCGCCGGGGACAGCGGCCCCATTGCACCCGCGAATATTGATGGTGAAACACAGACGCACTGATTGGCGGCAGCATAGACCCGAAGTGCGCCCGACATGGTGTCGTCAAACACCAACGGTGAATTGACGTTGATATTGCCCTGCATCACCGCGTTTTTTTCCATGAACCGCGCACCAAAAACCAGACGCGCCAAGTCAATGCTGTCCTGCGCCCGCGCGGGCGAAGTTACCCCTCCCATGAACGGTTTGGATGACAGGGTGAGATGGGCAAGCACCATGTCCAGATGCCGCTTGTTAACCGGCACATCAGTTGGTTCACAAACCGTGCCGCCCGAATGATGCAGCCACGGTGACATGAAGGTCAGCTTTACGAAATTGTGAAAGTCCTTCAGCGTTGCGTATCTTCGCCCTGTTTGCAGATCACTGACAAACGGCGAACCGTAGCCCGGCATCAGCACAACATTCCTGCCACCCAGCGTAACGGTATTGGCCGGGTCGCGGCCGTGCAGCTGGAACCGGGCAGGTGCCGTCGCACAAAGCCGACGCGCCAGCCCCGGTTCAAACTTGACCCGGTCCTGACGCACCGTCGCGCCCGCAGCGGCAAATAGTTCCAGCGCGGTTTTATCGCCCAGAAACTCTACTCCGGTGTTTTGCAAAATCCAGTCGGCCTGATCCTCGATGGCACTCAGCGCGGCTTCGCCCAACAAAGCATAGGCGGGGATTTTTCTTTTGCGCGGCGACACGACGACCGGGGCTTGCGCCTGACGAAACGCCCGTCCGCGCCGTGTCACCCTGGGCGGTTCGGTCTGCGCGGCTGCGTGCAAATTTTCCAATCCAAGTGTCCCCGATGGCGGTTCAGGTCGCAATTTTGCCTGCATTTGCGTCAACGGCAATCAAAAAATTCTATACTTACCGTTCAAATTATTTATACAATCTTTCATGGCCATCACATTCAACCACCACGACACATTGCGGTTGTTCGCTGAAATCACCCGGTACAGCAGTTTTTCAGACGCAGCGGATGCTTTGAATATGACCAAAGGCGCGATCAGTTACCGGATAAAGATTTTGGAGGCGGATTTGGGCGTTCGGGTGTTTCAGCGAAACCCGCGCGGCGTAAAACTGACCGATGAGGGGCGACGAATATCGCGCGTCGTTCGCCCGCTGTTTATGGATATTGAAAGCGAACTGGCAACACTGAAACATCCGGGCACCAACCAACTTACGGTTGGGATGTCCAGCTATTTTGCCTCGCGATGGCTGTCGCCCCTGTTGATGACATTCATGCAAAGCCACCCAGATATTCAGCTGCGTATTCAACCGATGACCCAGCTGTTTGATCTGGACCGTCAAGGGGTGGATATTGCCATCAGGTGGGGAAGCGGCGCCTGGGATGATGTTGAAATACAGCCCTTTTTGCCAATGCCGGCCTGGCCGGTTGGCAATCCTGCTGCAGCGGAAAAAGTGCGGGCCTATGGGCTGCGGGCCGCGTTTTCCGAATTTACCCTGCTGCGCGATCACGACGACAGCAACGCCTGGTCAGACTGGCTGGACGCTGCCGGTTTGCCACGCCAGACACGAAAGGACACGCTGATTATTCCTGATCCCAATGTCCGGGTGCAGGCAGTGATCGATGGTCAGGGCATCGCGTTAAACGACACGTTGGTTGCGCAGGAACTGTCGGCGGGAAAGCTTGTCCGGCTTTCTGAAATTGAACTTGCGTCATACGGATATTTTCTGGCCCTCCCGGCCAAATCGCATCACGTCGAAAGTGTCCGGGCTTTCGTGCGGTGGCTGCATCTGCAATAGTCCGTCAGACTTTGCTGATTTGATTTTATGTCCCGGCCACGTGATGCCGGTCCTGTATTCATTGCGGCAGTGACTTACGTTAAGTTCTGATTTGATCCGCAAAGGGCTTGATAGCAAACGCGGAATGAACCGCCCAGGGTCTACCGGAGAGTGTTCTCTTCAAAACTTAAGCGACTTAATCAAGGTTGTTCAGGTTTGCGCTCGCCAGAAATTGCCGCCCGCAAGGCAACGGAACTGGGCAGGCGCTCCGACACCAATACGGCCGGACCCACATTCTGTCGCCCGAAAATCGACTTGACGCCAAGGACCGCCGGCAGGCCCCCCATAAGCGAGCAGGTCGGTTCATTTGGTGCTCCCGCGGAATTTTGAATCGGCATAGGCACGATCCCCGTTTGTCAGGTCTTCGACCCAAATCCGCACTTCAACCGAGTCAGCAGTAGCCGCGTTGCTGGCTCTTTTTGCAGTCAAATAGAGACGCTGATCGGCCGCTGAATCCGCGGGCACCATTAATGTTCCTGCCAAAGCGCCCTCAAGATCCATCTGCACCCCCGCCACCGAACCGACCGAAAGGTGAAAATCGCGGTCCTCGCCGTGCTTGTTTTTCAAGTGAACCGTATAGGAATTTCGGATCGAGCCGTCGGAAAGTGTAACAAACATCGGATTGCGCACCGGTGCCACCGAAATATCAATTTCCGGGCGGATGAAAAGCGCGACAACCAATGAGATGCCAACGGCCGACCACAAAGTCGTATAAATTATGGTGCGAGGCCTCAAAATAGGCTTCCAGTTAGCTTTGGGGTCGCTACCCTTGCGGGTTTCCTCCTCGTCGCTAAGAAAGCAATAGTCGATCAACCCCCGAGGCTTACCAGTTTTGCCCATGACATCATCGCAGGCATCAATACACAACGCGCAGGTGATACAGGCCAGTTGTTGGCCGTCGCGGATGTCGATGCCCATGGGGCAGACATTGACGCAAGCCATGCAGTCGATGCAATCGCCCGTCGTGTTTTCGTGCTTTTTGCCACGCGGCTCTCCCCGCCAGTCGCGGTAGGCGACAGTCAGGGTTTCCTCGTCCATCATTGCTGCCTGAATGCGTGTCCACGGGCACATGTAAATGCAAATTTGTTCGCGCATGAAACCACCGAACACGAATGTTGTGGTGGTCAGGGCCGCCATGAACCCATAAGCGGCAAGTGGTGCCTGAAATGCCCACAACTGGCGTATCGGTTGCGGTGCATCTGCAAAGTAGAACTGCCCGCTTCGCAGCACCGTGTTTGCGTTTGCGCATTGCACCCAACCCACGGAAAATGGGCGGCAGCGGATAGGCGTCATTAAATCTCATTGTAAAGTAAAGCTTTTGGATCGTGCCGCGTCTTTGATCCAGATCAATTTTCGCCACATAATCGCGAAAGAAGTATCGGCACCTGCTCGTTGGCTTGGAAAAAGCCAAATAATTCTGCCAAGCGCAATTTAAGCTGGCATTTCTCCGTCAGCATCATCTCCGGTTTCATTCAGCAAAGCCGTGAAATCCGGAACCGTGACGCCGCCCCGGCCTTGTAATGAAATAATACCGGACTTCTTGAGGTTCGAAAATTGACGACTTACGGTTTCAAGCGTCAGACCAAGGTATTCGGCGATGGCTTCTCGGGTCAGGTGCATATCAAAACTGACCGGTTCGTTGAAGTCCGGGTGTTTTTGCAAACCGGTTTCCCGCTGGGCCAGGATTGACAGAAAGCTGGCGACTTTCTCGCGTGCCGTTTTGCGACCCAACAGCAGCATCCATTCTCGGGCGGCGTCCAGTTCATCCAGGGTCATTTCCAACAAACGATTGCCGATTGACGGTGTTGTCAAAAGCAGTTTTTCAAATTGAAGTCGGTCAAAACGGCACAAAGTCACTTCGGTGGCGGCAACCACGTCAAACGGGGCCGTCTTTCGCCCCGGACGACCGATAAAGTCACTGGGCAGCAGCAACCCGACCGTTTGGCGGCGCCCGTCTTCCATGGTCTGGCTCAACGTGACGACGCCGTATACGACAGAGGCCACATATTGCATGTCATCGCCCGCCCAGATGATCGTCTGTCCGGCTTGGTAGGTCTTATAGGATTTGATTTTTTCAAGTGTCAAAAGTTCGTCGGCATCGCATCGTGCGCAAACAGCACGATGCTGGATCGGGCAACCAGCACATGCCATCACGGTTTTACCCTGGTCACTAGTCTTGGCAATCAATCCCATTAATCGATCCTCTTTCGGTGATTTGGGCCCATTTTTGATCCAGATCAAAGACAGTTTCGGGCTTACATATACTCATGCGCCTCATGAGCAACAACATCAAACCGCCAGAAATTGACCTATCCAAGACGCGTGCGCCCAGATATACAAGCTATCCGACCGCAGTATATTTCAATCCGGAAATTGACGCGGAATTTCATGCATCAGCACTGGCCGCGCTGCCGGAAGGTGACCTTATTTCTGTTTACCTTCATATCCCGTTTTGCGAGCGGCTCTGCTGGTTCTGTGCCTGCCGCACCCAGGGCACCAAAACAAATTCACCCGTTGCCGCATACCTGAACACTCTGCACACCGAAATCGCGCTGGTCGCGGCACAAATTCCCTGCGGGGTCAGGATCGGACGACTGCACTGGGGCGGCGGCACACCGACAATTCTATCTGCTGCGCAGATTACCGATCTGGCTGACAGGTTGCGGACTCAAATCGGTTTTGCTGACGATCTGGATTTCTCCGTAGAGATCGATCCCACTGTGATTGATCGCGATCGGGTAACCGCCTTGGCCGGGGCCGGTATGACCCGCGCCAGTATCGGCATACAGGATTTTGACGAAAGGGTGCAAAACGCCATCGGACGCCAGCAATCTTACCCTCAGACAAAAGAGTGCGTGGCGTTACTTCGAGATGCCGGCATTTCCTCGTTGAATACCGATATCGTGTACGGATTACCGCATCAGACTTCGGAGTCCGTTTTGAAGTCGCTTGACCTCGTCCTGTCGCTCGCCCCTGACCGGATTGCGCTGTTTGGTTATGCGCACGTGCCCTGGATGGCAAAACGTCAGCGACTGATTGATACCGCTGCTTTGCCAGCTTCAGAATTGCGCGGCGGTCTGTTCACGGCCCTGTCCGACCGCATCACTTTGCAGGGCATGGTCGCCTTGGGAATTGATCATTTCGCTTTGCCGGGCGATTCACTGGCCCGCGCCGGCGCTAATGGAAAACTGCGACGCAATTTTCAGGGCTACACCGACGACCGGTGCGCAACCTTGGTCGGTTTGGGCGCCTCCGCGATATCCAGATTTCGGCAAGGCTATACCCAGAATGAGTCCGCGACGTCGGCCTATGAAAAAAATATCTGCGCTGGAAAATTTGCGACATTCAGGGGCTATCAAATGACGAACGAGGACCGGCTTCGGGCCCGAACCATCGAAATGATCATGTGTGATTTTTCGGTGGACGCAGAGGCGCTTAGAAGAGAATTTGGCGCGACTGCGAATACAATTGCTGATGAATGCGCGCAGGTCGCGCGGAAATTCGGCCCTTATGTGAAATTTGAACGCTCAACAATGTTCATTGCGTCAGCAGGGCGACCGGCCGCGCGGCTGATTGCCATGGAATTTGACCGCAAGACTGAGGATCGGTCCAAACTTAGCCTCATCAGCTAACCGGGCTTTTTCTAATGGTTTGCGGACTGGTCGCGACATTCTTGCAAGATCAGACTTGGCCCAGCCAAATATCTGGGTGTCCTCATTGGCGCGTCAAGAATAAGCAAGCCTATTTGATCCAGCGCAATGTCGGCGTGAACGAATCAACTTACTAAAGGCTCATCAGTCACTTTGTCTTGGAAAGGAATACGCAATGTTGACACGTCGAGAAGCCTTAGGGCAACATTGGCGCACTCCGGTTGGGCGCTGAAAATCGGACCTTCGTTGGTTGTCGCATTTATTCTGTTGATTCTGGCAGCAGTGACGCAGAGTGCTTTACCGATTTCCCGGATCGCCGGATTTTCAGGCGTCGAGGTTGCGGCGGCGGTGTGGACGTTGAGTTGCGGTCTCTTGCCGGGCAATCTCGGCACGTGGTTGTTTTTTGCTGGCGCACGCTCTTGTGCGCGGGGCGAGCGGTAAGGTTGCAGCAACAAAAATCCCCCGCGCTGCTGCCGGCGGGGAATTGTTGTCATAACGATCTTATTTACCAAATTTATTTGATCGTAACGGTTCCAATCATTCCGGCTTCCCTGTGGCCGGGAATGGCGCACTCGACCGCCGCGTTCTCGATTGGTTGTAGGGGGACAAAAAACCACTCGTAACTTTTTCCGGCCCCCACTTCCATTTCATGGATGGCGCCTTTGACTTCGGCAATCAACTGATCCGCCTGATCGCGGATTTCAACTTTTCGCGTGAACAGATGGTGGGGCAGTTGGCCAAGCTCGACTTCGTGTTTGATTTCGTCGACGTTGGTCAGGATCATCTTGTAGGCCTTGCCGGTTTCAAACTCGAAATGGTTCGGCTTGAAATACATCCCGTCGTCATTTGATCCCATTTCCAAAGTAACCACCGTCACATCGGTCTTTGTAAGATCGCCTGTTGCCAAAGCCGGCCCAGTGACCGCAAGCGCTGCAAGCGCAAGTGCAAAAGTCATACGTTTCATGTTTCTTCTCCTTATGGATGTGTGCTGTAACATTCGAAAGCATCTTTTTTGACGCCGTACTCTTCGTACTGCCTAAGCGCGTTTTCTGCCTTGATTTCGGTCAAGAAAGTAATTGATGTAAATCAAAGTGAGCCGTCGATTATTGACGCTGCAAAGTAACCCTGTGGATCACCGTTTGCTCAATTGATCGCGGGTATTTCGAACGTGATCTCGGCAACATTTTCGGGATATGCAAGTCATCACCGCTTCCTCTTGGATGAAATAATCGACGTTATGCGCTTTTCTGATTCTCGTCTTATTCGAAAACGAAACTTAGGTCAGAACGGAAGTGAACCGCTATATCCTTTGAAAACAACAAGAAAATTCCGGAACAGCCACAAACGGAGAACGCTTTCGCGGGGGCAAGTGGCGGAGGGAACGGGTCTGGTATCGAACGTTCACTGTTACATTCTGTACTTGCACGATAATTGGGAGGACCATGTATGTCACAACGGAAATTCCGCTTAGGATGACGAGCTATGGTTTATGCAGTCCGGAGATCGCATCCATCAGCGCCGCAAACGGGATGGCAGTAATACCCCTGGTCAACCCGAACGCCTCGTCTCCACCATAGACGACATATTTGCGTGCCGGCTTCAGATCTTCGCAAGCGATATGAAACCCTTTGGACAATTTTGGTGCGGTGGTTTTCTTGATTTCAATCGCCCAGATTTCCTGCCCGAAATCCAATACCAGATCGATTTCAGCCCCCGCGGAGGTGCGGTAGAAATACGGCTGAACTGCTACGGGCAAGGCGGAAACGACATTTTCGATAACAAGCCCTTCCCAACTGTCGCCAAGCTTCGGGTTTCCCAGTAAAGCTTCGAAATCGGGTATCTGCAGCAACGTGTGCAATATCCCACTATCGCGAAGATAGACCTTTGGCGATTTCACCAACCGTTTTTTGACGTTGGAGTGCCACGGTTGCAAGCGCCGGACCAAAAGAAGATCCACCAACAAATCAAGGTAGTTGGTGATGGTTTTGTTGTCCACTTCCAGGCTGCGCGCCAGATTTGCACAATTCAGTAACCCGCCGTGGAGGTGCGCCAGCATGGTCCAAAACCGTCGAAGGCGTTCAGCCGAAATCCTCGGCCGAATTCCGGCACATCGCGTTCCAGATACGTGCGGATGAAATCGCGGCGCCAGACATCGCTCAGGCGGTCATTTTTTGCCAGAAAGCTGTCGGGATAACCGCCGCGCCACCAGAGCTGCTCTTGCCGGTCACGACCAACCTCTCGGATATTCAGTGGAAACATTTCGCAATATGCAATGCGCCCGGCAAGGCTTTCGCCGGATTGACGCAGCAGGTCTATTGCCGCCGATCCAAGGATCAGGAATTGCCCCGCTTTGCGCCCCTTGCGACGGTTTTCATCAATTACCCCGCGCATTTCCTGAAAGATTTCTGGAACTTTGTGAATTTCGTCTAGCACGATCAGTTTGTCACTATGCTGACGCAGGTAATATCCAGGGTCGCTCAGCTTGACACGGTCGCGCTCGGATTCCAGATCCAGATAGACGGAAGGCCGGGTTTCAGCGATCTCATGGGCAAGGGTCGTCTTGCCAACCTGGCGCGGGCCAATGATGGCAACAGCCGGAAAACTGCCCAGCAGTTCGGTGATCTCTTGATATTTCTCTCTGTCAATTATCCATGCAATATTGGATATTCATTCCTAGTTTGCAGGACTATTTTTGAGCATTGCATTCCGAAATAAACCTGACATGCATTTGGCTTGCGAAGATACCGCGTCTTCAACAACAGTGACTGGCATCAGGGCGGTCGCTTTTATGGTGCTTGTCTGCGCAGAGCATCTAGTGGATTGTCGGTAACGTAAGAGTCCGAATTTGGATTCCCAAATTTTTGCGATTGTGCGACTCTGTGGCATACGCAAGGGGATTTCATTTACTGTCACCCCCGCTGGGCTTTCCATTTCATCCCGACATCCAGTTCCTGGATGAACGCAGTGGAGGGCTTCTTTGCCAAACTCATCCGCAGGTGTTTGAAATATGGCGTGTTCAAATCCGTCGATGATCAGAAGGCCGTAATCGACCGGTTCATCGCCGAGCACAACGAAACCGAAGCTAAGCCTTTCATATGGAAAGCCAACCCTGACGAAATTATTGCTGCTCGAAATCGGGGGCTCCAAACGTTCAAATCAATCCACCAGAGCGCGTCCAAACTCATAGGTGCATTTTTGCCACAGGCCGTTTGCCTGAGTAATTTCTTGTTTTTGTTTTATTGATATTTCCAAAACACTTAAGTCATTGTCAGATAAATCGAAACAGTGCGCGCATGTCGCGTGTAGCCCCAAAGTTCTATTCACCCCCCTTCATTAGTCGTGGTTTCTAAATATTCCAGCCTAGGCGCGTACCGATCCTTTTGTGGGGTAAGATCAGGTAGGAATACCTATAACCTGTTGTTATTTATTCTTTATAATTTTTGAAACCACGAATATCTTACCGGCGCAAAAAAATTTACTTGCTGCTTTAGCGTGTGATTTCCACCTCAATGCACGCTTCGGTAAATGCTATTTTCTTGAAAACTCGGCCTCATAAAACGCATAAATAGGGCGAACAGAACACATAAAAAACACAATCAGCCCCCCGCTAGAACGGAGTCAAAACAATGAACGCATCAGCCATGTTTGGTTTATCTGCAACGATTTTTCTAACCGCCTGGGGGGGGGCCAATGCGCAAGGCAACGGGTTTTTTGGCCCTTCCGCTGTGGGGTTTGAAGACGAGCCAAGGCATTTAGTCGATCCGGTGGGGCTGGGTCGAGACGAGTCCGGCAACAGCGTTTCCCGATCGGGAAACGCGTTTGCGTCTGGCAACAGTTCTGCTTGTGGCAACCGCGCGACAGCCATTGGAAACCTTGTTTCGGTCCAAATCCAAGGAAGCAACAACACCGTCATCGTTAACGCCAATCAGGTTAGCAGCGGCTCTCAATCCGCTTTGATCACCCTAAACGGAAGTCTGGATTTCTCATGCTAACCCCCATCACCAAAATATCAAAACTCGGGCTGAAAACTGTGCTGATATCAGCGGTTGCAGGTTGCACCGTCGCGAACACTGAGGACTTGCCCTTAAAGGCGGCCAAGGGTCCATTGACTATCTCGACCTCGCTTGCCCAGATTGACAGCACCGTCATGGATGAGCCGCTTCAATGTCTGGCAAACCTGATACACGACCACAGCACGAACATCTATACCGTCGGTCAAATCCGCGACATGACGGGGCAGACAGCCGATACAACCCGCCCGTCCATGAGCGAGGGCGCTTCGCTGATGGCGATGAAAGCTCTGAGCAAACTGGGTGTGTCGCAAGTCGAGCGGTTCGACACATCAATTTCCGAAGTTGAACTGGAATACGCAAATCAGAAACTAATTCTGGATGCAGCCGAAGAGAAAAATTACCGCAAGATACATGCCGGGAGCATCATCGGCAGCGATTTCTACATTGTCGGGGGGATAACCGAAATCAACTTTAACGTCTCGTCCTCGGCGCTTGAATACCGGGTTGGCCCCGGTTTGGGTGCGGTGCGTGAATACACCATCACGGTCGCAGCAGACCTTCGCCTTGTGAACACAATCACCTCTGAAACACTGCAAACGGTCTCGGTCCGCAAGCAAGTGAAGGGCAAAGAAACCCAAAAGGGGTTGGCCACGATTATCAGAATTTACGGTCTTGGAACCAATGAGCGCATTCGGGTTCAGGAACCCCTGCAAGAGGCCATTCGGCAAGTCATTGAACGCGCTGTTTTCGATTTAATAAGCAACCAGAAAAAAGTGAAAGCCAACGACTGCCTTCCGGTAAATAAAGAAACAACAAAGGAGCCCACCAAAGACACTTAACCAAAATACTACTCAACCAACCACAAAATGAGAAAGCATGACGATGAAACCTTCAACGAAAATCAAGATGAAGACAACAGTCTCGGCGCTTGCATTGACAGCAACCGCCGCGATGCTTGGCGCCGCGCCAGCATGGGCGGACGACGAAGAAAACATTCTCGAACAGATCAATAATGCAACGATCAACGCTTATATCAGCATGGATATCGATGATATCGAAGACAACAGCGTTATGACAGCCACTGCCGCTGCTATCGGCAACTCGCTTAAGTTGGAAGATCTGGGTGAACTTCCGTTGGATGACGACGCGCAGTTCCTGCAGGAAAACAATGGTGATGTTACTGCCGAAATCATTGGTGATTACGAAGGTGAGGGCGACGCATATATCGACGATATTGACGCCGAATCTGAAGTTACGCTTACTGCAGCGGCAATGGGTAACTCTGTCACCCTGGATACTATCGAAATCGAATCCGATGGTGGGGATTTTGAGCAAGTAAACAACGGCGAAATCAATGCTAATATTGAGATCGAAGTTGAAGACATCGACGATGACAGCGTTCTGACTGTGACCGCGGCCGCGATGGGCAACACAGCCAAGCTGGTTGATGGAACCGAAATCGAAGACGGCGATTTTGATCAAGAAAACAACGGTTACGTCGAAGCACACGTCGATCTTGATATCGAAGATCTGTACGACAGTGTTGTTTCTGTGACGGCTGCCGCTTTTGGCAACAATGCGTCGATGGATAATGTTGAATTTGAAGGCGAATATGCTGATTTCGACCAGGAAAATGATGCTGATGTGGAAGCATACACACATGTTGAACTGGACGATGAATTTGAAGATTCTGTGCTTAACCTAACAGCCGTTGCAATGGGTAATAACCTGTCGATGGATGATGTCCATATCGAAAATGACGCTGAATTTGACCAAGAAAACGACGGGGACATCTACGCAGAAGTAGACTTGGAGTTCGACGACGTCGATTATTTTGAGAATTCGGAAATCGTCCTGACCGCAGCGGCAATGGGCAACAGTGCCAAAGGCGTGGATATTTTGATCGAAGCGGATGAACCCCCTGTAGATCAAAGTCAAGTCGCTGAATTTGCACAGGAAAACGACGGCGACATCGAAGCAGAAATCTATCTTGATGTTTATACCTATGACGAAGAATCATATGATGTTTCAATCACTGCCACAGCCGCTGCCTATGGTAACAGCTTGTCGATTGAAGGCATTAATTTTCAGGACGGTATCGAATTCGAACAAGAGAACGATGGCGAAATCGCTGCAGAAGTCGAAGTCGATATGGACGACATGGACGACGACAATGTAGGTATGGAAATTACCTTGACTGCGGCTGCATTCGGCAACTCGTTGAAAATCGACAACCTGACTTACAGTTTCGGGGATTCTGACACGTCGTTTGAGCAAGATAACTCTGGTGATGTTGAAGCCAAAATCGAACTTATAAACGATGAAGACTTCGAAGATGGTAGCTCGATTACCCTGACAGCGGCCGCCTTTGGTAACTCTGCTTCGTTGACTGGTTTTTCCGGTGGTGTTGGTTCAAATCTGACTTTCCAGCAGTATAATTCTGGCGACATCGAAGCCGGCATTGAACAGGTCGATCTGTATGACATGGACGATGGAACTATAACAATCACTGCTGCCGCAATGGGCAACACATTGTCGATTTCCAACATACTTGATTAAACCAATTAACTTCGCAAGACGTTAAAAGGTTTATAAGTGCCGCCCCTGTTTACCCCCTGCAGGCAGGGGCGGTAGTTTCCAAAATCACTTGCCCGCTACATTCAATCAATTCAAACTTGAAAGATAGGCGAACCAAATGTCCCAGCCAGAGAAAAAATTATCTGTATCATATGGCATCTATTCATGTGTATTGCAGGGATTTGAAGATCCGTTTTCAGAGATGCGCTCTGTAACCGAGCTATTTCGTAAATTGGCTGCTGAGGACCGTTTGTTCGGTGCTGAACCTATGGATCCACAGATTGTCAGCAAAGACCCTCTGGGCGACACGACCAATGCCTTGCAAGTTAATGTTCATGGTTCTGAGCCAAGAAACGACCCCGCACAAGAAGGCATTCCTTCTGACTTCAAGAGCATGCGCTCTGCCAGTATGCACGGTTCTGATAAAAGGATAAATAGTGGACCGCAGCTTGTTTCGGCCAACGATGTCAATGTCAAACCCGAAATACGCTCCGATGGCAGTTTCCCCACAAATGGGAAAAGCGCATACGCGGAAATGCGCACGATCCTGGTTCCCTAATAATCAAAATCATTCAAGCGCAATAGCAAGCTCGACCGGATCAATTGGCAACTGAATGATTCCATCTGAACCCCCCAAATAGCCCATGTTTGTGTCTAAATATCTAACAGCGGCCGTCAGCAGATAAAGTGACGATCCTGGAAGCTGCGATTTTATTTTGGCGATCAATTGCAGAGGTTTGAAATCCACAAGCGGAAAGTTGTCAAGGAAGATGAAAAAAACCGGGTCAGGTACGTGCGCTCGCTCGAGCAAAGGTTCAAAGTCAGAGGCAGAACTGATATTGGTGGACCGCCCGCCAAATCGGACAATAAGGGTTTCAACTTCGTTAACCGCATCAGAATCGGTGCCAATCAAGTGTATTTCTTTGTGGGTCAACTCCAGATGAGGCAAGAGCCGTTTCAATTCGCGGCTATTTGTAATGTTTCGCTCAAATCCTTCGGACGGAATTCGCCGCTGGGCAAAGAGAGACGTCAGCCAACTGACGGATTTATCTTTGCTTGCCGCCAACGCCATTTGTGCAGGTTGCACGTTGTTGACTGAGTAATTTCTGCTGTAATTGTGGAAACTGCTCAACATTCGGCCCACTCTATTGTTATTGTTTTTGGGGGATACTCATACCCCTGCAAAATATTTGCAATTGAGCTTTAGTCGACAATTCTAGCCGAAAGTATAACCCTATCGACCCGAAATGATAAACCTACCGACTTCGGCTGATCACGGCGACGATCCGATGTCGGCTTCCATTTTGTCACGGATGAACCAATGCAACGAAAGGCGTAAAGCCTAGACCAATGGCCGTCTTTTCGACGTGCCAAATAAATACTACTTCTCAATCTATTGGCCTGCTTGGGGAGAGGCATGCTTGATAGGGCGCTGCGACCAACCCTCTAGGCGGCGCTTGTTTCCAGAGCGTCTTTTTTGACGCTTCCACTCAAGATGGGAGGCTCTGTCCCTGACCCGATGGAGCCTCCTATTTTGTAATATTCATCTCGGCCGGGGGACAGCCCCTTACTTTCCACTGCATCTTGCGACCTCAACTCGAACACAAAGCCCAAAGATCAGATATGAACAGCGGGTTTTTGTAGGCCATATTCGCATTCCAGCAATCTTTTAGTGATTAACCAAAGGTACTGAGCCTTTTGAATCTCGACTTCGGAGACAGGTAATTCTGCGTTTCCGACCGCGCGGTCTTCCAACTCGGAAAGCACTTCGGCAAGTTTTCTGGCCCCCATCAAAGCAGCTCGACCGGCTGTTTTATGCGAAGATGTCGCAAATTCCGTCGCTGAATCCGACCAATCATACCGATCGAGCTCTGCAAAGAACTGATCGGTGGTAGCGATGAACTGCCTGGCTTGCTGTCTCGACTTCTCCACACCAAGCACATCCAGTACATCTGCAATGACAGTCTTGTCCAAGATGGGTTCGGTACCGTCGGAACCGGCCAATTCGGAGATCGTCAACAGTGCTTCTTGCAGCGCATTCTTTGAGACAGGTTTGCTAAGTAGAAAGTTGATGCCGGAGTCCCGGGTTTTAGTTCGGATGTCATCCGTTCTGTTTGCGGAAATCCCAATGATCGGCGTGTTTTTGGACGCCCCACTAGCCCTGATGCGTCTTGCTGCTTCTAACCCATCCATATTGGGCATCGAAAAATCCATCAAGATTGCGTCAAAGCATGTCTTTACGGCCGATTGCACACACTGCACTCCGTCTACTACCATCTGAGGTGTATGACCCAGTGTGCGTATCTGCTCTTCGAATATTGTCCGGCTTATTTCGTCGTCTTCAGCAACCAATATATTCAACGGGGCATTTTCCGGCTGTTCGTGACCACTGCTTGCGGATATTTCTTCGGTGTCGAGACAGGTAAATCGCCTGCTTCCCACAGGAAAATGGAGTGTAAAAACACTTCCGAGGTTTAATGTGCTCTCAACATCAATCCACCCACCCGCGAAATCTGCCAAACGTTGCGCAATACCAAGACCCAATCCCGTGCCGGATATGGTTTTCCCTCCAACCCCCGGGATCGAAACAAAGTCTTCGAATATTTTGTCAAGGTTTTCGGAACTTATTCCACAACCATTATCTTTAACACTTATTACCAGAAACAATGCACCTGGCTGCCGGGAAGATTCCTCAATATTTGCGGAAATTTTAATAGAACCTTGGTCAGTAAATTTCAGCGCGTTACTAAGAAGGTTGCCAACAATATGACCGAGAATTTCGGTATCGCCAAAAACTTGAAGATTGGTGGTATTGGACGTGGAAATTTCCATTTTGTTTTTACTGTTTGCAGCCTCAAATTGATAATCATCTTTCAGTTTTTCCAGAAATTTGTTCACGCAGAAAGTTGTGGGTTTGAGAATGGTTTTGCGAGACTCAAGCTGGGAAACACTTAATACTTTTTCCACCAGCCCAAGAAGCCGAGTTGATGATCGCTTCGCCACACCCAGAAATCTGATTTGTTTATTAGACAGCTTTTCGGCCTCGATCACCTCCAAAGAGCCAAGAACACCGTTCAGAGGGGTTCGCATTTCATGACTGATGATGCCGATAAACCTTGATTTCTCTTGCGCCGCAGCTTGTGCTTTGTTGCGTGCCTCCACAAGGTTGGACTTGTCTTGAACTTGTTCAGCAACATCGGTAATAAACATTACTATGCAGTTGGTCTGGTTTACTATCACCGACTGAAACGAATATTCCACCGGAAAACGAGTGCCGTCTTGCCGTCGCCCGATGCCTTTGAGGGTGGCAGTTCGCCGTTTTTCGGATATTGCCTGTGTTGTTTCCGACGTCTGGTTCAGAACAATGTTCTTCATGCCGCGATCGACCAGTATACTCTGCAAAGGCTTTCCCCGAACTTTGGTTTTTCTATCCTTGAATAAGGTTTCAAAAGCGCCTCCGGCCTCCAAAATGCAATTGTCATGACCAAGAACCAGGACGGCATCTTTTGTCGCGTTGATTGTCGCGTCAAGTCGGGCAACGGTGAAATCAACCTCCAGCTTACGGGCAATTGACTGGAAATAAAGGCGAATGATTACGGCAAGGGATGCCCCAAGCACTATGAACATCAACACGGTTGTTATTGCCGTCGCCCCAAGAAGATAGCCGAGTTTTGCCCTTTGACTGTCGGTTTTGACAGCCATATTTGAAAGCAAGCCAAGTGAAATCACACGCGCAGCCTTGCGTTGTTCGGGCAATTGCCCCGCCAAATCCGGAAGAAATTGCACCAATTGTTCGGTCGGGCCATCAATAATGACGGCCGTTTCCTCTGCAAATGCCCTGATCTTGGCCAAATTCTCGACATAGCCATTGCGGACGATCAGATCGGCCATATGCCCGCCGGAAATAATGCCGATTCTACTGTAATAAATATCAAATCTAAGCTTCAGATCATCCGTATTTTCACTACCGGCAGCCAAGTAATCCCCGACGGCCAATTGCAGCTTCAGCGTTTCGATTTCCAGTTGGTTGATGTTCCACTCGACGTTGTCTTCCGAAGCGCTTCTGATTTCTTCGATCTGTGCTAAAACTTCGACTACGAGAAAGGTTAGAACAACAATTCCAAATACAAATGCACCCAAGAAGGAATATTTCTTTGTTAACTGGGGCTGGTCAGGGCTTTCCCTGGATCGTGATTTGAATAACTGCAAAACTGTATCAATCGCGGATATTTATACGCGAAACCTGCCAGATGCTGCGTGCATAATATACCTCGCTGCGATAACGGATATTCTGATCGTAAGGATAAATGATCCAAAGCGGGCCTTTGCCCCTGACCGGCATTTGCTCTCCGTTCATCAAATAGGCTAAAATAGGCCCATCAATAACAGCGTCCGAGACCGGAATTTCGATGGTATATTCATTGAGAGCGGTCACTTCCAACACTGATCCTTCCGCACCGATTTCCGCAAGAAAATCAACTAGGGAAACCCCCTCGAATATCGCGGTTCCATCATACCAGATTGAACCGGTCTCAATAGACGTCACGGGTAAAGACCTAAGCAGTTCATAATCAAAAACAGAGTTGTTCTTTACATTCGTGTTTGAAACCGCCCCGCTTACTGTAAGAATAGGATTCGTATTTGGAACAGGCAGTTTCTCCGCCATTGCACCAAACGCGAGGCCGATCCAAAGACCGACTGAAAAGGTGACATTTGCTGTCGTCATTTTCATTTTGTTATCCCGGTTGAAGCTCTTGCTAGGACATAGTACATAACCAATCGAAACTATAACTAAAGAAGATTCTTCTACTACTTTAGTAGCACTCGGGCGACTAAAGCCTTTATATTCAGCACTGTAAGGCCCTTTCGGGTTGGTCTAATGTCATCAAGGTCAGATAATTTGTTTCAAACGCGAGAAGCGTATTACAATTAGTGAAACAAAAAACGCGTGGAGCAGGCAATGTCCTGATTTAGTATGGCATCAAAATGGAATCTTCTTGTTGCAGATGACGACATACTGGTTGGCGAAATAATTTCTGAATATTTGAGGGCTTCGGGTGAATTTGAAGTGCATTTTGTTTCAGTTTATTATGACATTTCCGAAATTTTTAGGACAGGTCAATACTTTGATCTTATAATCCTCGATTATCAGATGCCGGGTATGAATGGTCTCACAGGTTTTGAAAAAGTGCAGCGGCTGTACCCGGATACGCCAATCGCATTGATGTCTGGGGTTGCACGCAGATACGCTATCGAAAAAGCGATGGAAATGGGGGCCGCCGGTTTCATCCCGAAATCTCTGCCTGCCAAGTCTCTGGTCAGTTCTGTGCGCTTCATGGCAGAAGGCGAGATTTTTATTCCCTCAAAATTCATGCGGGAATATCAAGCCGATTCAGCTAACTCCGAGATTAGCAAACGCGAAAAACAGGTTCTTTGTGGAATTTGTACAGGTTGGTCGAATAAGCAAATCGCCTATGAGTTATCGATCAAAGAATCCACTGTCAAAGCCCATGTAAGTGCGATTTGTAAGAAAATAGGCGCGCAAAACAGAACCCATGCGGCAATAATCGCACTCCAATTACGGCTTTTTTAACTTTGTTGACCACCGGTTTTGGTGATTTTGATTCACCCAGAGACTATGCCAACTTCAAATTTCCACCAAACGCGCGACCCTACCCGATAGAAACGGGCAACGCGCATAGCGTATTCACCAGCCGCATTTGCTCAACCTTCGAGCACTTTGCCTCGCGCAACCTTGGCGTTCCAAATGCCAATGCGTGTCCCTTAGCGCGAGACACCGCAACTTTGATGTGGTTCGCCTAAGATGACAACCTCCAGCCCATCGGAAACGTCCGGGTCCACAAAGGCGAAGGCAAGCAAATTGGTGAAATAGATCGATATTCTTTTGTAGCGACGGAGAGAAATTCTTTTTCAAGATCAAGGCTTTCACCTAATTTTGCACGGTGCCAGAAAAGTGAATGTGCCGGCTGACATATTTTTGCCACTATTACTTTGTGCATCTGTGACGCCACCAGCCTGTGCCGTTTCTCATGCGTAACTAGGGCTGGGAACCAATTAGATCAAATTATGGTGGGGGCTATGGGACTTGAGAGTTCGGATTTTGAAATGCGCAAAGGAAGTGTTTCGGTGCAAGGAGGGCTGAATCTTGTTCTCAGTGCGCGAACCACGGCATCCTTGCATCTACAAAAGTACGTACATCTGACGGCTGGAAAGTAATTGATGACATAACTCAATCAGATGGCATTCAAACTGTGTTTGGCGGCGTCAAACATCCAAGGACCGTGAAACGAAGTAGAATATGGTTCGAACCAGGTACGCATTGCCCAGAACTTGCAATTCCACTGTTTATCCCGAGTGGTGTGCTAAACAACAGCTCCTCGATGGTGATTTCAGCGGTTTCCGATATCTTACTATACTGCCCGTCTCTCCTACAAAGAGAGAAAGCGGAATTTTTTTCCTTCAAGGCAAATAACCTAAAGGGAGTGTGCGGGGTTAAGCGCATTGATCCTCTTAAAGGGGATTGGTTGTGTAAGCTGGGATTCGAAAAGACAGAGCAGATCTATATTGGTGGCGGAACCTTGCTTGATTGTCCCAAAGTCACGTCTGTTCTTGACATCCTTAATTTCGACGAAGCGAGCCCGCAAGAGACTTCAACTCCAAAGATTGTCAAAATCGACGATAAGAAGAGCATTGAATATTGCCTAGAATCGCACTTAGATTATTTCCGTTGGGGGCGATCAGGAATGGATCGGCCAAAGACGGGAATGTCTCGCGCTGTGTGAATTCACCCTTTGCAGATTTTGCAATTGCCGCGAATGGCCGCTCTGACGGGCCGCACCGCAGCATGACCGGGGATGGGTAAACGGCAGCAATGGGCCGAGGCTGTGTAAAAACTTCATTTTCTGATAGGGTGATCTCGTGGACGGGAGGTTGTTATGTCAGGTTTTATTGAAGGTTCAGACCGTAGTCAGGCCAGTTTGTTTCCCGAGCGTTTGGAGGACTGGATTTGCGAAGATAATTCGGTTCGACTCGTCGATGTTTTTGTGGATGCGCTGGATCTTGTTGATCTCGGGTTTGGTCGTGCGGCTCCAGCGAACACAGGTCGGCCCGGATATCATCCCAGCGTTTTGTTGAAGCTTTTCATTTATGGTTATCTGAACCGGGTGCCATCTAGCCGTCGCCTGGAACGAGAGGCCAACCGGAACGTTGAGGTTATGTGGCTGACCGGTCGCCTGGCGCCGGATCACAAGACGATTGCAGACTTCCGCACAATGAATGCGACGGCCATCCGTAAGACCTGTGCGCAATTTGTTGAGCTGTGTCGCCGCATTGGTGTTCTGAAAGGCGGATGTGTCGCCATCGATGGCAGCAAGTTCAAGGCTGTGAACAACCGGGACCGCAACTTCACGCCTCGAAAGATTGCGCTACGTATCAGCCACCTTGAACAAAGTGCAGCCCGTTATCTTGAAGAGGTGGCGCGAATTGATCGGCAGGAAGCACAGGAAACTCGGTTCGATAAAATCACTCATTTGAAAGCAAAACTTGAGGGCGTTCGTGGTGAGGTGCATCGCTTGAACACTATTGCAGAACAGTTGAAAGATACCCCGGATGGCCAGATATCATTGACGGATCCTGATGCGCGGTCGATGGCAACCCGTGGCAAAGGCACCGGGCTAGTTGGATACAACGTCCAAACAGCGGTCGATACCCAGACGCATTTGATTGTTGCACATGACGTCACTACCGTTGGCAATGATCGCACCCAACTCGCACCGATGGCCAAGGCTGCGAAAGCCGCGATCAAGGTCGACAAACTGGATGCAATTGCGGATCGTGGATACTTTAATGGATCGCAAATTCTGACCTGTGACCAAGCCCAAATCACGGCAACCGTTCCGCGGCCGGAGACATCTGGTAACCGCAAGAAGGGCATGTTTGTGAAGGCTGACTTCACCTATGACGCCGAAGCCGACGTCTACATTTGTCCCACTGGCAAACAACTCAAATATCGATACACGCGCGAAGAAGGGGGCCTGCTGCACCGGCGGTATTGGCAAAACGAATGCCAGCATTGCCCCCTGAAATCCCGCTGCACAACGGGTAAGGAACGTCGGATCACCCGCTGGGAGCATGAACATCTTATCGACGAAGCTACCGCGCGGATGGAACGCGATCCAGACCTGATACGCACGCGACGCTGCACCGTCGAACATCCCTTTGGCACACTAAAATCCTGGATGGGAACCACACATTTCCTAACACGAAAGTTAAAGAATGTGGGCGCTGAAATGGCTCTGAACGTCCTTGCCTACAACATCAAACGCATGATTAACATGATCGGCATTGGCCCGCTGATGAGGGCGATAACAGCTTAATTGTCGCTGTTCCAGCTCGTCAGACTGCCAATCCACACCCTGCAGAACCAAACCAGAGTCCAATTGACGCCCCTCAGCCCAAAGCAAACGTACAGACGGCAAAATCAATCAAACAGAAGCATAAAAGAACAGTTTTTACACAGCCTCGGCCGAAATTAGCCGTGGCAGGTACGCGATTGCTCCCGCATGACCACATAGTCACTTAACATTTCCACTATTGCTAAGCCATCTGGCAAGGCTTGCACCTCTGCCGCAGCCCGCGCCCGGAACCCAATGTCATATTCCACCACTGGCGGGCAAACACCGACAACCGATTCAGAACTTACTTTCGCGCAGCCGGCCAACAAGCTCGTCACGATTGCGAGGGCGGCGAGCCGCGGCTTTGAGCATTTTGCGTTGAATTTCATTAGCCCTCTCCTGGTTTTTAAGTCGTTCCACCAACCGCCCGGCGCGCTCACCCGAGCGGCGCAGGGACAGGAGGAACAGTGATATTGTGAACCCGATGGCCGTCCATTTTCCGACAGCCAAGGCAAACCGGCTGCCAGTGAACCATGCAAGGAGCGCGCCCATCAACGTTTTCCTTTCCGCCAATCATCCCATCGGGCGTAAATGGTAACCCCGGCGCCAATCAGGGCTACAGCGATAAACAACCAGCGCAAAGTATCGAGATAGGGGATCAGTGGCTGGATTGCAGATTGAGTGTCAGCCACCGCCTGTTGTGCCACCTCAACACCTGCCGCACCGATGGTGGCGACACCAGCCGCTCCGCCGCCCTTCATGGTACGGCTTTCCGTCAGGCTTTCGCGCAGGCGTGGCGGCTCATCGGCAAACCTCGAGCTGCGCGGCGGAAACGGATCGCCCCACTGGCGGGCGCGGCCGATGTCGATGTGTATGAAATTCTGCCGCGGATAAAACCCAAAGCCCGCAAACCCGACCGCGCGCGCGGCCGCTTCAAAACTCTCCGGATCATGGTTTGCCATGGAGATATCAAATGCCGCGCCCTTCAGGTGCATGGACTGTTTTGCCCCGCCAACCCGGCGGTTGTAATCCGGGCTTCGATAGGCGGAATGCACGATCAGCGGCACCCCGAGCTTTTTGCGCAAGGCCTGCAATTTGTCGAGCGCTGGCTCGTTGACGCGGATTTTACCGTCACCCCGACAGGCAATTTCTTGCGCACTGAAGTTGGGCCAGCGCCAGAGCTTTTCCGGGACATCGCGCCAGTCGGCGTAATAATCTGTGGTCATGGTTTTTCCTTTTCAAAACAAAAACCCGCCGGGTGACGGGCATAAGGTTGAGGTGGTTGGGGGTTCTGTTAGCCGAAGAGCTTCAATTTCATGGCAATGCCTGCGATCAGGGCGAGCAGCAGGCCAGTCGTCAGCACCCTCACGATGGTCTGCCAGGCAGTGCGGCGCGCCATGCGAAGACTTTCAAGCAGGGTACGCAGGTCATGAATGTCGATGGCAGCCTCAGGTCCATCAAGGCCAACATCGGCCAGTGCGCGGCGTGCGCCCTGTTCTGCGGCGCGGGCCAGCATGGCTTCAAAGTCATCTTCAGGCATGCGGACAAAGCCCGCATCGGTTTTGGGCGGGGTCATAAGAATTCCTCTGGTGTGGGATTGTGAAACTTAAACGGCAGAGGGCTCAACTCGGGCCAGCATCAGGCCCGTGAGGTGATAGAGCACCGCCCGCAAAATTCCGAGATTATAGGCATATTCATTGCGGCAGGATTGGGCGAAGAATTCCCCTTCGAGGAACATGCAGGATCCCTTGCAAAGCTGCACGACAGGACAAGCCATGCATTCCGGCCGAAAGGCAAAATGCGTGGCTGTATCAAGGGCGATGTCGCCGAATGCCTCGACATGACCAATTCGGTGCTCGCCCTTGGCGCCGGTATTCTGACAAGTCATGACATTGCCCAAGAGATCGACTGCAATATCATCCTCCCGATCCATGCCGCATTTCTGCCCCAGGGCGGTGACGGGACGGCGCTCAATTAGACTGCGGGTAAATTCCCTGAGCCGTTCCCCAAGGCCAAAGGCACCGGGATCATTGGCAAGGGCGTAAAACACCTCGTCAGACAGGTTCCTGAGATCGCCTTCTTTAAACGCCCCGGACCCAAGCAGCGTCGCAGCATCATAGGTGTTCACCACGCCCTCGAGCGCCAAGGTCGCGCCTTTTCCCAACCTGTCCCGGAACCAGGTCGCGATGTCTTCCAGACTATAGTTTTCCCGGGTTAGGACGGTGTTGATCGAGACCTTGCCTGGGCGCTCCGCCAACAGCGTCTCGATCCAACGGCGCTTTTCAGGATCATCGAGCGGATCAGGCCCCCGCAAAGGCTGACCCGGCCCATCATGGCTGATCCCGATGCCGATGTCATAGCGGGCAATAAAATCCAGCTTTTCACGCTTGAGGAGTGAACCGTTGGTGATGATCGAAAACCGCGCCTCGGGGAACCTTGCATGCAGCGCCGGAACCAGGCGCCTGAGTTTTGCCCAATAGACGAAGGGTTCTCCGCCCCAAAGCTCGATCTTTTCCGGTGCCGCTTCAATCCAGGTCTCAAGCTGGGCCAGAAACCGCTCCACGTCCCCAAGTGTGGAGACAATGGCGTCATCTATCTGCATCGCCTGATTGCAATAGCTGCAGGCGTAATTGCACGAAAGCCCCATCTGGATTTTCAGTGTGCGCGGGCGTTGGGATTTTCCCAGCGGGTTGTTTTTCGCGGCGCGTGGTGCAATGGGCCAGTCCCACTCGGGCGCGTTAGGCAAAGTAATGCCATCGACTTCCGAAGTGTGCGGATTATAGCGAAGGGTGCTTTCACCGCCGTCTCCCGCCTGCATAGATAAATCAAACCACATCAGTCAAACAGCTCCTCTTGTAAATCTTCGGGGATATTGAGGCGAAAATTCAGCACCACCTGCACATGGGTTGTGTCGCCCTCGTAAGGGTGCTGGTTGTGGGGGATATGGCTTGGGAAGATGACCAGCAGACCCGGACGTGGATTGACCGAAAAACCCGGCCGCGCCTCAAACGGCAGTCGT
>Ga0209992_10001447_pt1 | contig 25045 bp, 44 predicted proteins | sample 2SBtaG_2_FD_182564 | JGI IMG/M metagenome (GOLD analysis project Ga0209992, IMG submission 182564) | Deep subsurface microbial communities from Kolumbo volcano to uncover new lineages of life (NeLLi) - 2SBTROV12_ACTIVE470 metaG (SPAdes)... | ecosystem: Environmental > Aquatic > Marine >... | reverse complement strand
GGGAGAGACTAGAGGACGTTCCAAACTTAAAGATATAGAGGGAAGCCTAGATGTTCTTGGAAAAGTAGTATATAACTTTTGCAAAGGACACTATGGATTTAAAAAGACTTTTAGAGTCGTGCAACCAAACAATGACTTAACAGAATTTACCATCAACAATAGAATGTATGATGATAAAACTAATGAGTTAATGTCTATTGAGAATGATATTTCTCTTGGTCAGCACGATATTCGGATAATATCAGGTTCAACGCTACCATCTAATAAGATGGCTGAGTACAATATGTATTTAGATGCTTATAAGTTGGGCTTGGTAGATGATGTCGAGGTTTTAAAGAAAACAGAAATCTACGACAAAGAAGGTGTCTTGCAACGGAAAGGTGCTATGAGTCAGATGCAAGGTTACATACAACAACTTGAAGAACAGGTTAAGAAACTAAGTGGTGATTTGCAAACGTCAGAACGTGAAGCAGTAAATGCTAGAAAGCAAACTATTACTCAGAAATTTAAGACTGGATTAGATTCCGTTCTTAGTGATATAAAAGATAAAGAAAGAAAAAATCTGAACAAGTTAGAAAATGTAATTGACAAAGCTGATTTGCAGGCTAAGTATGGTCAAAAGCAAGGACAAGGCATACAGGGTGCCGAAGAAGGCGTTTAAGGTTAACAATCAGAGTCAAGCTTTACCTAAGGGATATCTATTGGTATCGCCCATTTTAGGAGTAAAGAGATTCGGAAAGGAAGAATGGAAGACCAGAAAACAGAACAAGTAGGAAAGACTTATGAAGATAAGTTAGTTGAAGATCGTCAGGGTATTGATATATCAATGCCAGACGTTGAGGTAGTTAGCAAAGAAGTCTCAGTTGATGAAAATATGGAAGCTGAGGGTGAAGGTGTTGTAAGAACACCTAGTGTTATTACCGATGAAGGTAATGAAGAGCAAATAGATTATGGTACTGATTGGGAAAATGAAACTAAAAAATTCCAATCTATGTATGATAAACAAAAAGCTGAATACGATTCTTTGCAATCTCAAGTTCAACAAATGGAACCTTTAAAACAATTGCAAAATGTTTTAGAATCTAGACCTGATGTAGTTGAAGCTATACAGGAAAGATTACAGGGAAAACCTACTACTAGCAATGAGACGATTCAACCTGATAATCAAGTTGATGAATCCTCATTTGACCCGTGGGAAGCCTATTACAAACCCGACTCTCCTTCGTATAAACTACGAGTAGAGAAGGAAAAGGCTTTGGTTAACGAAGCAGTCACCGAACAGATGGCTGGTATCCAAAGTCAGGTTGCTATGCAAAATTTAAAAGGCGAGTTAAAGTCTAAGTATGGTATGGAAGATGATAGTGAAATTGAAGAATTTATTAACTTTGCAATGACTCCAAGAGATCAATTGCCAGTTGAATTATTACTCAATGTTTACAGACAGCATTACAATAAAGGTGTAAATGCTCCATCATCTGAAAATATACAAGCTGTGGCTAATACTCAAGCTATGCCAAAATCAGCTGGTGTTTTACAAGGCGGTGAGCCTAGTGTAAAAAGCGAAGTTGATGTTTCTTGGGATAGGATTTTAAAGGCTGGCAACGCAGGAAGATTACTTTAAAATAAAATAAATAACGGAGGTTATTAAAAATGGCTATTACACAGGGAACAAAACTCTCTAGTAATATTACGGCTGCTGCTACTAGCGCAGGTGTAGGTCAAGCTCCTGATAGAAGGCGGTTATACGATTTTAGTGATCGAGTTGCTGAATTGGCTCCAGAAGAATCACCATTCTTCGTATACTTGTCTCAGGTTGCAAAAAGCCCTACAGATGATTCTGTATTTCGTTTCTTAGAAAATCGTTCTAAGATTGATTGGACTAGTCGTAATTTTTTACTTGCCGCTGCTGTTAATGGTGGTAGTGCTGTATCAGCTGGAAGCTCTTATGCATTCAGTGTCGACACTACTGGCGGAGCATCAGTTGATTGGCTAATAAAAGGAATGGTCTTTGCAGTAAGTACAGTTGATAGCACAGCTGGTTATGCTCAAACATTAGTTAGAGTAGATAGCGCAGTTACTGATGCTGGTTCAACTAGTTCATTTACTGGTAAGATTATTGACGTATCAAACGCAAATGTTAGTGGATATAACGTACTTGCAGATAATGACGCTGCACAAGTTGTTGGAACTGCATTCGCTGAAGGTTCTGCTTCACCAGATACTTTCTCAAGTGAAATTGAAGATGATTATGGTTATACACAAATCTTTAAGACAGCTTGTGAATTATCTAATACAGCAATCGCAACTAGATATCGCGGTTATGCAAATGAATTCGAAAGAATTTGGGCAACCAAACTTCGTGAGCATAAAGTAGATATTGAGCGCGCAATGTTGTTTGGACAAAAAGCAAGAACTGGTGGCATTCAATATACTGAAGGTATTGTTGGACATATTGTAAAAAATGCTAATCCAACTACTGATGACAGTGCTTTTTCATATACAAGTGGAGCACCTTACTATCGTAGTGTTGCTCAAGCAGAGCTTACTTATGACAGATTGCTTGCTGACTTAGAGGTTATCTTTGACCCAGCAAGAGGAGGTTCAGCTGACAGGTTAGTATTGGCTTCATTGCCAGTAATTACTTTCTTTAACAAGCTAGGTGATGGTGCATTTATGGATGCTTCTATTGGCGGTATTAGTAATGGAATTAATCGTTACAACTTTGAAGAAAGACAAGGTCAGTTCGGTCATAAAATTATGACTATTGACACTATCCATGGAACTATGCATTTAGTTAAAGAACCATTATTCAGAGGAATTTCTTCTGGTATGATGCTTATGGCTGATATGAGCAAATGCTCTTATCGTCCATTAGTTGGAAATGGTTTAAATCGTGATACTCATATTATTACTAACGTACAAAACTCTGATGAGGATTTACGTAAAGATATGATTATTACTGAAGCTGGTCTTGAAATATCATTACCAGAATCACACGCACTTTATAACGTAGAAGGCATATAAGGAGGTAAACTATGAAGACTGATAAAATTAATCCTAATAGTGGTAAATACCGTGAAGCCTTACAAGAAGGCTTTGTTGGAACTTATTTTGGTTTGAGTGTTGAAGCTCCAACTGTAAGTTCTAATGCTTGTACGCTTGTTGCTAATGCAATTAATTCTCCTACATATACTGGGGCAGCTGCTGTTACAGCTACTTTACCAGCAGCGGAAGCTGGTACAGTAGTAGTGTTCAACTTTAAGGATGATCCTAGAGGTGGAACCGCTGTATTGACATTTAACTGCGCTGGAAGTGATGTTTGGGAAACTGGTTGCGTTATGCCAACCACCTCAAGTAATTTAATTACTTATGATGCATCTGTGGCTGATGAAACTAACTTGGTTTTTACACCAACTAACGACTCTGTAAATATTTACTCACATGGTTCTACCATTGATTTTATTTGCGAAGAAGATGGTAAATGGTATGTAAACGCTGGTAAGTGGAATCCAGATGCAGCAGTTACAAATGGTGCTGCTACAGGAACGATGTTATTTGCATCTTAATCCGAATAAATAAGGATTGACAGACTTGGATTCTGTGGGGCTATTCAAAAAAAGTTTAGCCCCGAATATCCTAAAAATTTTAAAATAAGGAAAAATTAATGGCTGATTATAATTCATCTAATACAGATGTTAAAGTATTTATTCATGACCCAAAACCTGGCTCTAAATCAAATTCTGCTGGTCATATAGCAAAAGATGTTTACGATTACATAACTGGTTTAGACTCAACTAATAATCAAATTATTTCTGTTTCTCATTCTCCATTAAGAGGAGAGAGAGTCATGACGATGATTGTATCAGGTTCTTAATGCCTAAATGTCAACATTGTGATAAAGCTAATCCAGAAAATTGGTTTTATTGTAGAGGGTGCGGAAAGAGAGCGTCAGCTCCAAAGTTTACAACTAACTCTTGGATGAGAAGTGAGATAGCTAAAAGAACTGATGTAGAATTTGGTAGTACCAATTTAGAAAGTAGTGTGGATAAAATGAGAAATCAAAGGTGGGGTGTAGATGTCTAAATTTGGTAAAGGTTTAAAAACTGTTTCTAACAAAACTATAGTTGGAGGCAAAAAAGGAGATTCTAGGAATGTACGGCAAAAAGAAAATGGGCAAAATGCCAAAAAAGAAAAAAGCTAGTAAGAAAAAAGCTAGTAAAAAATCTAACAAAAAAATGATATATTAATAAATGGCAACGTTTAGCGCACAAGTAGTAGATTTAGTAGGAGCATTTAGCGATGAGACTGCATTGGATTCTTTTATAACAGAAGGAGCTAATGAAGTTATTAACGCTATGCCTCGCGCTGTTATGGAAAGAGTAGCTGAAGAAACTACTGTTACTGATGGTACAACTACATCCGAAGGTCATAAGATATTACACGTACTTAGAAATGATGGCACGATAGACCAGCCTTGTAGATTGGTTTTAGCTAGTAAAAGAGGAAGAATACAAGATTCTTCTGATATGGAATTTGCTACTACATCAGACCCAGCATATTATATACAAGATGGAAAAATAAATATATTTCCAAATGGAAATGGGTTGATGGCTTCTGTTCCTACATATAGCCAATCTTCTCCATTAGATGCTAGTGGTATTAGTACTATAACAAATTTTCCAGATGAGTATGAGTATTTAGTTACGTTATACGCAGCAGTAAAAGCATTGCAACAAAACATGACAGCTAAACATGGTAATTCAGATATTACTACTGCACTAACAGCTATTAACACAGAGATAGATGAAACACTAGCAATAGCAGATAGTGCTTCTACTGAAATAGGATTAGCTAACGCAGAGATAGATAAAGCAACAGCAGAAGTTGCTCTTGCTAATGCAGAAGTAGACTTAATGAATGCTGAAGTTGACTTGTCAAATGCAGAGTTAGATGAAGCTCTAGTATTAGTTGATTCAGGCATAGATACTGCAACCACAGCTATAAATACAGCTGTTGATAGAGTAAATGCAGCTGTTACATTGTCTAATACGCAATTTGATAGTGCTGTTACTGCAAATACAGCAGAAGATATTGAGTTAGCATCTTCTCATGTAAACGCTGGTAATGGTTTTTTAAGTGAAGCTCAAGGAAGTTTAGGTGAGGCGCAAGGTTATGTTAATGAAGTTTCAGCTAGGGTAAATCAAGTACAGTCTCAGGTTTCTGTTGCTCAAGGATTTCTTGGAACAGCAAGCGGTTATGGTAGTGTAGCTCAAGGATACTTAGGAACTGCTACTGGATATATAAACACAGCTCAAGGTTTTATAGCTACAGCAAATGCATATTTAGCTCAGATACAGGCAAAGCTTAATATATCTCAAGCATATGCAAATGAAGCACAGTCTAGATTAGCAGTAGATACTACAGAATATAATTGGTATCAGACTCAACAAGCAAAATTACAAGCTGATTACGATAAAGGTATTCAGATAATGAGAGGTGCATAGTGGCTAAAACTCTAGTAACATTAAATACATCTCCAACTCCTACATTGGTAACTCTTAATACTTCTCCGTCTTGGACTGGTGTTACTTTAAACACATCTCCTTCTTGGACTGGAGTATCTTTAAATACGTCACCATCCTTTACTGGTCTGTCTTTACCTACGTCTCCTTCTTGGACACTTATAGGAAGCGTAAAAGATATGACTGTAAATAATTGGGAAGATGAGACTAGAACATGGCAACAGATTGGATTGCTAGGAAAGGATTCTGACTAATGGCTGTACATAGTTTAACAGTAAAAAAGATTATATCTAGAGTAAGACAAGCTTTTCCAGAAGCTCCAGAAACTTATATAATGAATTTAATTAATGAAGCATTAGTAGAATTAGGAAAGTATAATACTAAAATTGAATATGCTAAGTTAACTACTGTTGCGGATCAACAGTGGTATACGTTAAGTGATACTAATTCTGGTATAGAGGTGAATAAAGTTTATAGAGTAGATTTTATGGATTCGTCTGGAGACTATGTAAAGATACCTAGATTATTAAATAACGAAGTACAAACAATGGATATAGACTAATGGCTAGTAGTTATAATAACCCAGAAGATTTTATTGCTTGGTTTATAACTGGAAATCATATTGCTGTTGTTACTACAAAAGGTAGCGATAGTGATACTATTCATCAAAGAGAAGGTGATTATAAACCTATAGATGAAGCAGTAACGAATGGTGTATTAATGCATTATTCAGCTGAACCAAATGCGGTATCAGCTATTACAGATACTCCAGATATTGATAATACAATGCACTCTTCTTTAATAGATTATGTTAAGTATAGATTGTATCAAGACAAAGCTGGAACTGTTGCTGACGGAAACGTAGCTGCTGTTTCTATGAATATGGCTAGAACTCATGAGTCAAAGTGGGTAGAAGCTACAAAAAGATTTGGAATGAAGAAAAGGGATAAAACTGGCGGCCCTAGAAGAATAATGCCAGCAGATTTAAGATAGCCCAAGAGGCGGTGGTGGAGGTAAAAGGAGTATAATATGGCTTTTCCAAAATATCAAACTAAAGAACTTTTAAATAAAGTTTTAAACTCAGGTGAGGATGCGTTAAACGTAGACCTTTCTGATTCAGTAACTGTTACTGTTGATAGTGAATTTCCTGCTGCGGCTGCGTTAGCAGATAATTCATCTAATCCAACTACAACGTCAGTTGGTTCTCACTTATTAGGATATGATAGTGGCAACACTAATTGGAATAGGGTAGAGGTAGATGATGCAGGTCATTTACAAATAGATGTTTTATCAATTACTGCAGGTGATAATAATATAGGTAATGTAGATATAGCGTCTATAGCTGCTGGCGACAACAATATTGGTAACGTAGATATAGCAAGTGCTTTGCCTGCTGGTTCTAATACAATAGGAGTTGTTGATCTTGGCTCTACTGATAATGCTGTATTAGATGCAATAGCAGCTTCACTGGCTTTATTAGACAACTCAATACAATCAGGAAATGAATTACAAGTAGATATAGTTGGCTCATTACCAGCTGGTAGTGCAGCTATCGGTAAATTAGCAGCAAATAGTGGTGTGGATATTGGAGACGTAGATGTAACAAGTTTACCAGCTTCTACAAATACTATTGAAGTTGTTGGTGATGCAGCTGAAGATGCTGCCGTAGCAGGAAATCCATTATTATCTGGAGGTAGATATGATGCTACACAGAGGACATTGGACGATGGAGATGCTGGAGCTTTAGCAATAGACCCAAGCGGTGCCTTATATACAAGAGAGTATACTGGTCAAGATGGTGCGGTTTATACAACAGCTTCTTCTGATGCAATTAAACCTCCAACTGGAAAAGCTTGGGTAGCTATTCAAATGATAGAAGATAGTACTTTTGATAGTTCTGGTGGATTAGTTGCAGTAACAGCTACTAAATGGTTTAATACAGCAGATGCAGCTGGAGATTTAGGTGCTGGGTCTGAGAGTACTGCTGAAGGTTCTGGTGGTAAACAAATCGATAACTCCGTTACATTTCCTCAAGGAATGACTATTTTTGGTAGATGGAGTGAGATAGATGTTAATAGTGGTTCAATTATAGCCTACATAGGAGATTATTAATGATAGCTTTAGGCAACGCATTACACAATATAGCAATGCAAACAGCTCGTCTTACTAGAGACTTGTGGACATCTATTAATGATACATGGACGAATGAACAGCGAAAATGGGAAGATATAATATGAAAAATTTTAATATGAGGAAAATAGAATGGCAAGTTTAACAGGTTCAACGATTGCATCAAGTTATGAGCAATTATTATCTTTGCCTGACGGCGGATTAAACGGAAATACTTTAGTTGCTATTACCGATGGTGATTCAAGTACCGCTATTGGAATGAAAGTAGCGACAAATAAAATAGAAATAATACCAGGCTCAGATGATGCAAATGCATTTGAAGTATCTCAGGCAGATGGTACAGCTGTATTAACAGTTAATACTAGCACAGTTGGAGCTACTCTTATTGGTACTTTGACAGTTGGAGTAAACGATACTGGACATGATGTAAAATTTTTTGGTGCAACTGCAACAAATGGATATATGCTATGGGATGAATCTACAGACGATTTAATTCTTGGAAGTGCATCAAAAATGGGAATTGGCGAAACTTCACCAGCAGTTGGTCTTGATGTTCATTGGGATAATGAAATTTCTGCTGGATTTGGAAAAGCAACTACTGATACAAATTATATTAGTATAAGAACTCTTGAAGAGGCTGGTAAAATTGCTGGAGTAGCTTTTATGGTTGGAGATACAACTCAAACTGGAGTTTCATCTACTTTTCAACTTGCAGGAGTCGCTGGAAAAGTAATAAATGCTAATGATAGTGCTGCTTTGCAAGGCGAATTAGGTTTTTATACAAATAGTGGTAATAGTATTGCCCAAAAAATGGTGTTAGATAAAGATGGAAAATTGGGGATTGGAGAAACATCACCTACTGACCCACTTCACGTTAAAACTACTGCTGTAGAAACAAGAATTAGTTTAGAATCTTCAACAGGTAAATGGGCGATTGGTGCAGAAGATAATGATAAGTTTGGAATATTAAATTACGGAACAAGCACTCCTTTTATTATTGATTCATCAGGACAAGTTGGAATTGGTACTGCTTCTCCTGCGGCAAAGCTTTTTATAGACCAAGATTCTAATACTACAGCTTTTAAAATAGATGGAGAAAATACAACAACTAATGTTTTTACTATTGAAGCTGATGCCTTAACAACAGGTGCAGGAGCATACGTTTATTCTGATTCAGATTCAACAGGCACAAGGAATCTTCTTGAAGTTCAAAATGACCACGCTTCAGCGTCAGGAACAATAGCATTGAAGATTAAGCAAGATGCACAAAATTGGGCTGCTAAATTTGTAAACGGGAATACAACAAATAGTTATGGTACGCTTATACAGGCAGGTAATGATACTGCTGACGCTGCTCTTCAAGTAGTTGACAAGGATTCTTCGAATACTTTGATGCTTGTTGATGGTAGCGGTGCGGTGCGTATGTCAAAACAACCAGCATTTATGGTTCATCCATCTTCAGGACAAGCAAATATAGCTACAGGCACAACAACGGTTGTTTTTGGGTCAGAGCGTTTTGACCAAGGTGGAAACTATGCTCCAAATACTTTTACAGCACCAGTAACAGGAAAATATCAATTTAATTTAATAATGAGAACAGATAACACAGACTCAGCAGCAAACTATGTAGCATCAGCTTTAGTGACATCAAATAACACTTACTCTAATTTGGGAATATGGGACCCAGGACCAGGTAGCGGTGATTGGAATTATAACCGACTTTCTTGGTCACTTTTGGTTGATATGGATGCAGGTGATACTGCTCATGTAACAATACTTATAAGTGCTGGAGCTTCTCAATTAGATATTGATACTGATTCATTTTGGAGCGGATTTTTAGCTTGTTAAGTGAAATAACTAATTTGAAATAAAATAAAACAAGGATATAAAATGGATATAGCAAAAAGAACACTTACGGCATTTGAGGAATCAGTTTTAAAAAATGATTTACTTGATGTACAAGATTGGGTAACTAAAGCTATTGATGGCAAAGTAAACAGTTGCAAAAAGCGAATGATTGCAGAATGGACACCAAAGCTCAATGCAGATGAGTCAGTAGAATCTATTCCAGCAAACGAAGAAAAGCTTATTGAAGTAATTGTAGCACGAGATGACTATAAGAATCGTGTTGATAGAGAAAAAGATGCGGATGGTTAAATAATGATTAAGGGTGCGGCATATTTCTTTTTAGGATTTTTAGCTGGACTTGTCATCGTTGAACTGACAGATGGTAAACCAGCTAAGAAGGTCAATTACTATACTAATGACCAGTATATGGTGAGATATATCTACAGACCATTTCCAAGTCATTACTATCATCACAGAATGCAACCTGATACTTTTAATAACCAAAGACCTCAAAAACAATCTTCTAATGGTAGTGGAGAAAATAGAGGCAATACACAAACTCAAACTTTTAATCATACTCCACAAGAAAGAACTGAATCATGGGGTACTAAAAATTGAAGAAATTATATACGACATTTTTAATCTTATTAATGATTGGTGCTTTGTCTGGTCAATCTGACACGATAACATTTAAGGTCAAGGGTTTAGTTTGTAGTTTTTGTGCACACGGACTAAACAAAGGAATTGGTAAACTACCATTTACAGATGAACAGAGTATTTTTGTAGATATACAAAATCAAATAGTTAAAGTTGCAATCAATAAAAATTACAAAGTAGTCCCACATTTGAAACAGACTATTGAATTGATAAAAGAAACTGGATACGAAGTAGATAAAGTTTTTTTAAATGGAGTTGAATTAAAAGGATAAAGATTAATGGCTAAAGAATTAAGCGAAGAAAAGATATTAGGGTCTAAATTTACCCTATCTTTACAGACAATGATTGCTGCTGGAACTGGTTTAGCAAGTCTAATTGGAATGTGGTATGCTTTACAGGCAGACATACAAGAAGCAAAAGAATTGCCTGTGCCTGTATCTTTGTTTGATGAAGAATATCCAAGTAAGGCTGGTGGCTACAACTGGTCTCCTTCTTACGAACAATATAAACAACAAGTAGGGAATCTTCAAGAAAATCAAGATGAGATTTTTGAAATAGTTGAAGAGTTACAAGAAGAAATTGAAAAACTAAAACAACAAGTTATTGATTTAAGGATTGCAGTACAATGAGGTGGTTACTATTATTATCGTTGGTATTTAGTAAACCAGCACAACAAGTCGTGAATGATGCAAATTTTTACGGAGCTATTTATAAAGGATTATGGTTAGTTCGTTATACTGCTGAATGGTCGGAAGATAGTAAACAAAATTTTTATCAAGGCAAGTTTATCGTAACTGGTGATAGTGCTTATTTAGGAACCCAGATGATGATTTTACCTGCAAAGAATGTAAGTCAAACTGTTAGAAAATTAAGATTACGAAATTTTCCAAGTGTAGTTCTTTTTAAAGATGGTAAAAAAGTAAAAGCTTGGAAAGCAAATTTTGATGGAAAACTTGAATTAAGTACAGACGAAGTTAAAAAATCAATTGATTGGCATTCGAGAGGAAATGATTAAAAAAGATAAAATAGAAAATTTTTTAAACACATTACTTAAGCTTACTGGCATAGTTGGTATTGTTTATGTGTTTATGATTGTGTCGTCTTGTGATGATAATATTTATATAGCTGGATACAATAAAGATTTTGAAGAAATTAATCAGCAAATATTTGAAGTTGACTCATTATTGATGAGAATAGAAATGGAATTGGATTCATTATATGAAAGCAATTAGCGAAGATGCTCAAGTACATATTTCCGTTGCTTTCTTAATTAAAGCAATGTTAGCAGTTGGTGTAGTTACTGGCTCTTGGTATCAAGCTCAAATGAAATTCCAAGAAATTAGTATAAGATTAAATGATTTAGAAGATAGAGTAACTGTTATAGCTACTACAGTTCAAGGAATGGAACAAGAACATATAAGCGAACTTGAAGAAGAAGTTAGAGAGCAAAGAAGTATATTACAAAGAATGGGTTTGAAAAAGTAGGGATGTTTTAAATAGCAATAGGAAATAAATTTTATGGAAACTAAGATTAATACAATAGACAGAGTAATAAGTGAAAATGGGTTAGATGATGTATGTCAAATAATTCATTACAGTTTTTACAAAGAAAAAACAGTTGGTTCTGGTGATGATGCTAAAACTTATTCTGCGTCAAACATAGGTACTATAGCATTAGATGCAGCAGACCCTAAGAACTTTACAGCTTATGCAGATATTACAGAAAAAGATGTTCAAGGGTGGGTAGAAACTAAGATAGGCGCAGATAAGCTTGCAGAAATCGAAGCTGGTTTAGACGCTAGCATAGCAGAACAAGAAACACCGACTAAAGGAAGAGGAAAGCCTTGGTCTTAATTAAATAAACAAAGGAGTTAAAATGGCTAAAACAGAAAAAGAAAAGCCTGTACTTAAGATAGATGATAAAGAATACGATATTGAATCGATGAATGATGAACAGAAATCAATGATAAATCACATAGCTGATCTTGATAGAAAGCTACAGTCAAGTGAATTTAATTTGATTCAATTGCGATTTGGAAGACAAGCATTCGTGGATGCTTTAAAAGCTTCGATTGATGAAGGCGACAGTAAAGAAGCAGAGTGATATAATAGATAAAGCCATAGTCTCGGCTATGATGATTGAATCTATTATAATCGCTTTTAGTATTAGAGAAGATATGTATTTAACTGTAGCTCTAGGAGCTTTAGTTGTAATAGGGTTGAGATCGACTAAAAAGGTTTTAAATGATTGATTCTAAAGTTTTCAGTTTGTATGCAGAATATGGTGCAGTCGGGATTATAGTAGTCTTATTTGCAATGATGATAATTAATTTAATTAAAAGTCAAAAAATGCAGAATGAAGATTTAGATTCTATCAGACAATCAATTGTCAAAGCTGAGACTAAAGTGGCTAATGTGGAAAGTATTGTTTTAAAGATGTTAGACAGATGGAATAAATCAGATGATACATCTGCAAGACATAGAGAAGATATTGTAAAAGAATTAAATGACGTAACTGATGACTTGTCATATTTAAAAGGTAGGATTAACGGAAAATGAATAAAATTGATATAGAGAGATGGCGTTTAAATGTTGATAGTAGACTTGAAGAATTAACTATTATCAATGCAAAGCAAAGTAGTCAAGTTACTCATATTAAAGAAACTACTGACGAAATTAAAACCCTAGTAAAAGAACAAAATGGTAGAGTTCGTGCTTTAGAATCATCTGTATCTAGGATACAAGGTGTAGGCTCTATGTTTGTTGTTGTATTTGGTTCTTTAATAAGTTGGTTATTTAAAGGAGAATAGAAAATGGAATGGGTTCAAGGTAATTGGGAATATGTAGTTATTGGTCTTTTAGCTATTGATAAAGTAGTAGCTCTTAGTCCATCTAAATGGGATGATCTTGTTTGGACAGCGATTAAAAAATCTATATATAAACTAGCAGGGAAAAAATAGAATGTTAAAAATGTTAATAAAGAAATTAGTTAAGAAGATTGGTATGGTACAGCTTCTTATGATGGTTGGTGATACAGCAGTAAAAGCAACTAAGTCTAAAAAAGATGATAAAGTTTGGGCTGAGGTTAAGGTGTTATTGGAGACTTTTTCATAATGCCAAGGTTTAGCACAAAGAGTAAATCTAAGTTACATACTTGCGATGAAAGATTGATTGATTTGTTTAACGAAGTAGTTAAGCATTTTGATTGCACAGTAATAGAAGGTCATCGAGGGAAGGAGAGACAGAATGCAGCGTATAACAAAGGCAATAGTAAACTTAAGTTTCCTAACGGTAAACACAATAAAAGCCCTAGCATTGCTGTTGATGTGGCTCCCTATCCTATTGATTGGAATGACCGCGATAGGTTCCATTATTTTAGTGGATATGTTTTGGGTATTGCTTCGCAAATGGGTTTGAATATTCGCTGGGGTGGAGATTGGGATCAGGATACGCAAACCAAAGATAATAAGTTTGATGATTTAGTACACTTTGAGATAAAGGAATAATGCCTAAACAGTTTAAAACATATACACGTTTTGAAGGTGGTTTAAATACCAAGACCAATGCTCGCTCTATTCAAGAAAACGAATTAGCTCAAGCTAACAATGTCATTGTAGATGAGTTTGGAGCTATAAAATCTTGTGGTAAAGCAGTTGATAATGACACTAATTATACAGACCCTAGCGTAACTGCTATGCAACCTGGATATGGTTTATTTCAAGCTTCTTTTGATTTTAACCGTAGCGCATCAAATACTAACACCGTAAGAACATTTTTAGCAAATGCAGATGATGGAACTAATGCAGTCGTTCATGTTTTAGATGGTACAACTTGGGATACTAGCGATATAAGTTTGGGTGCTGTTACTGGTTCTGAGCAAGCAAAAGTTATTTATCATATTGCTGATGGCTCGGTAACATCTTGTGATACTAATATTATTAATGTATCTACTGCTTTAAAAGATTATAAGTATAAAAAAGCAATGGCGAGATGGAAAGGTTCTGATGGGGCTTCTCTCTTAAGCACACAAAATGTTGGTTGGCAAGATTATGATACAAAGTTAAGTAAACCAACTAGCGGTATTTGTGGAGACCAAGTAGTAGGCACAAGTGCAGTTTCTGGTAATAACACTACTACGCTTATTGCTGTAGACTCAGATGCTTTTGCAAATTTTGAAACTGAGTTAGACAAAGGAACATATTATGCAATAAGAACAACAGCTTCTGCTGAAGTAATTTCTGACCGTACTAATGATACAACATTGAATATGCCAGGTGGAGGTACAACTTGGGCAAATAGTGAGGCTTATTCTATATATCCACCTCAAGGAACTGGTTTTAATCTTGACTTTACTGTTGCATCTGGAGGTTCTTGGGCTGCTGGAACTTATGAATTTGGAACAACGTTTCTTTATGATGGCAATCAAGAATCTTTAATAAGAAAACTTTCTGGAAGTATAGCTGTTAGTGCGGATAATAAAGTAACTTGTATAGTTTTGGCTAATGAAAATCCATCTGCTGAGGGATATTCTTTGGATATAACTGGTGGTAGAATTTATTATAGACTATCAGGAAGTGATGACACTTGGGTTTTATTTGGTGATATAAGTTTTGTTGATGGAGCAAGGTCTAGTCTGGAAGCAGATTTCACTCATTGGACTAAAGCAGTTAGTTCTACTGGATATTTACATAGTACTTTTATTAGCTATTCTCAAAATATAGATAGCTATGAATCATTGAATGGTTTTAGTCCTTCATCTCAATTTATATCTATAGGTGAAAACGGAGAAAAGTATCAGACAAGCGTAGTAACAAATAGAAGAGTTTTTATAGCAAATGTGCAGTATACAACAGATGGTGGTAATTTGCAAAATTTTGGAGACCAGATACGTTATACTCAGATTAATAAGTTTAATACTTTTCCAGAGTTAAACTTTATAGATATTGGTGTTAACGATGGAGAGTCTTTTGTTAAGCTAGAGGCTTTTGCAGACAGGTTATTAGCATTTAAAGAACGTAAGCTATATATTATTAATATAGGTGGTGGTTCTGATACTCAATGGTTTTTAGAATCTGAGCATAAAAATATGGGAGTTGAGTTTCACGCAGCTACTGTAAAAACAGACTTTGGTATAGCTTGGGCTAATAAAAACGGTTTATTCTTTTATGATGGTAGTCAAATTAGGAATTTACAAACTAAAATTTTAGAGTCAGAGTGGTCTAGTTTTGTTGACCATTTGACAATGATTTCTTACGAGCCTACTCATAAACATTTAGTTCTTATAAGAGATGCTGATGATGAATCTGCGGATAACGGTGATGCTTATGTATATAGTTTTATTACAAACTCGTTTACATTTGTAGAAGATTTAGTTGCTGATAGTAATAAAACAAATCCTATAACAGATGCTTACAATAAATTAACAATGGGGACAGGTACAGCTGAAATAATATCTTACGACGGAGAACCAGATTCTGGAACTACTTTTGATTTGATATTAAAAGATGATGATTTTGGTATGCCTAATACTGTTAAAAAGATTTATGGTGTAACAGTAGAATATGCGAGTAATGCCTCAAACAGTAATGGATTGAAGTATTATTATACAGACGATAGTGGAACAAAACAAGCTGTAGCAAACGGAGGAACTTTAGCTAGCACCAGTAATGACCTTGATGTTAATAAAGTTACTTTTGGTACACCTCTATTAGCGTCCTCATTTCAAGTGCGTTTAGATATGGACGGAGATAGTATACAAAAAATAAACAATGTAGGCGTAGAATACAGACCTATATATAAAAGAGTTACATAGTGTCAATTGATAGAGAAAAAAGATTTTTATACAACTCAAAAGGTGTAGATGCAAAACTACAAATAGGATATCCATCTAAGACTTCTGGAAACAATGGAGAAGAAAGAGTTGTTAAGACACCAGATGGCAAGCTTAGGCTTTATAGAAAAGAGCTTGGTGCTTGGTATTATTTAGAATTTACAAGGAGTTAATATGACTTTAGCAGAAATAATGGCAGGATTAGGAGCTAGTCAAGCAGTCGGTGGAGCGAGAACTGGTGCTTTACTTACTCAAACTGCTGAAGGTGAGCGTAGACAATTACGTGAAGCTCAAAGAAGATTAGAAGAACAGCAAAAAGACCGAGAAAGAAAAGCTAAAAGACGTGAAAAAAGACGCGGTATTGGTAGATTGATTGGAAGCGCAGCTGGAGCTTTGTTAGCATTGCCAACTGGAGGATTGAGTCTTGCAGCTGGAGCTGCTTTAGGAAGTGCTGTTGGTCAAACTGGAGCTGCTTTATCACAAAGAGGTGGATATAAATTAGGAGACGTTAGCTCTGGACTAGGCGAAGGTATGTTTTTTAAAGGTGGTAGAGCAGATATATCTAGCGCAGAAAGAGATACAAATAGATATCTTGATGAAGCTAATCAAGGATTCCTTACCAATATAGCTGCTAGCGCTGCTTCTGATTTTCTTACTTTTTCAAGTTTAGGAAAATTAGGTGGAGCTGAAAAATATGGTGCTATAGCAGCTGGAGAAGGTGGAAGAGGAGAAGCTTTAAAACAAATGTTTAGAGATAATATATTTGATTTTAGCAAAAAAGGAATGAATACACTTCCAGATTATATGAATATGAATCAGTTTGCTGAAAATCAAAGAAGCGGTGCGTTATTAAAGGGAAGTCAGGCTCTTGATAAATTTATAGACCCAGAAGCTTATAAATTTAGAGATTCATCAAATTTTATAGATATGATTTCACAAGGAAGGTTCGGTTAAAAATGTCATTTGAAGAATTATTAAAACAGGCTGGGTTACAAGATTACTCTCAGTATTTCTCACAAGACTCATCAGATATAGCGTCAGCCTTAGGATTGACTGGTAAACAAGCTACTCAATTTGGGCAGTTCTTTCAACCTTTTGGTCAAGAACAGTTAATGGCAGCTCAAAAAGAAATTGGAGAAAGAGCAGCTACTAGAACTGGATTTTTAGAAAGTGGTGTTCAGTCTGGCTTTCAAAACTTAACTCAACAGTTAGGTCAAGCCACTAGGCAAATAGGTCAAGCTGCTGGTCAAGCTGGATTTTCTGGAGCTGGTACTACTGCAAAACAAATAGCTGAAAGTAGAAAGGTTGCTGGTCAGTCATTACAAGATATAATGCAAAGAAGACAAGAAGGTTTATACGGAATAGAACAGCAAAGAGGTACAGAGATGGCTGGGTTAACTGGAATGCTACAAAACTATTTACAGAATGTATTTAGAAGAGGTGAGCGTTTGTATGGATTAGACCCAACTGGCGGCCCTAGTGGATTTACTGGGACAACTGGAGACCCAGGTGGTACTGGAGACCCGTTGGATGATCCATCAAATATTACTCCAGGAATGCTTTAAATTAAAGGAAAGATTATGGCAAACGGATTTGATTATGAATCACCATTAAACAGACTATTGAGCGTTACATTACCTCAGTTTGTAAATAATGAACGTAATAGACAAGAAAGTTCTAGACGTTTTGATGAGCAAATGGCTGTAGAAGCTGATGCAAGAAGGCAACAGCAATTTAATTTTGAACAACAACAAACACTGCAAAAAGAACAGTTTGCTTTTAATAAAGAAAGAACTGAAAAAGCAGATGATGCAGATATGGATAGTGGTTTAATATCCAGTCTTGACAGAATAACTGATTTAGGAAGAAAAGAAATAAGAATAAATAAGCTTATGGGTCAAGTTAAAACAACAGCTGGAAAAAATAGTTTAGAAGGAATGTTATCTGGTATACAAAATACTAGAGAGATAAGGCAAGCTGATTTAGAATCTTTAAAAGAAATAGATTTAATTAATGACAGAGAACTTATCCTTATGACAAATCAAATTAATTCTCCTGGATATGAAAAAACATATAATAATATAGTTGGTCAAGCTATAAAACAGGCAAATAAACAAGACGACAGAGGCTTTATAGCTGATAGAGAAGAATTAAAATCAATTATTACAGAGATACCTTCTTTATATAAGGTGTTAACTGAGACTATTGATGAAGATGAAAAGAAAGCAATACAAGCTACGATATTTAGAAAAGAAGCTAGAAAATTAGAAGTTTTAGAAGGTATGAGGATTGGCTCAGGTCAACCACAGTCTGTAAAAGGAACTACATTTTTAGCTGGTGGTGGTAGAATAAGTGCTAGTGTTTTAAATAGTTATGTAACTGGATCAGAAGATATACCAGAAGACCTTTTGGCAGTATTAAATGAAGAGGATTTTCAAGACTTAGAAAATCAAAGGATGGCTTATGAATCTGGAGTCGAATCTAAACTTGCTCAACAAGCAGCAGAGAATCCACCATTAACTCCAAAACAAAAAGCTTTGTTAAAAAGAGCTGAACAAAAAGAAGCTAAGAAATTAGCTTTAGAAAATCAAATGATTGACCCTACTGGCAGAACCACTCTAGAAGGAATACTTAATATGATGCAAAATTTACAAGCTGGAGATAATCCACAAACTCCTTTTAACCCTTCTGGTCGTTAATAGTATATGCCTCAAACTAATGTACAAAGAAGATTAGCTGAACTTAGGGGACAGACTTTACAGCCAGAAGTTAAACAACCTCAAAATTTTGAAAATCAAGTATTTGACTGGCTTCCTGATTTTGTAAAAGAAGGATATAACCAATCTATAACTGGTATGGCTAGAGAAATAGCAATAGGTAAAAAACCTTTTGATATAGAAAATTATGAGCCTAAAGTATTAGAAGACATTGGGTCTTCTGTTGTAAGTCTTTTTATGCCAGCTGACTTTGCTATAACTTTTGCAACAGGAGGATTGGGAGGTTTTGCTGTAAAGGCTGCGGCTAATAGAGCTGGTACAATGGCTACAAAACAGTTGCTACGTTCTGGAGTATCTAAAAAAACTGTTAGAACTATAGTTCAAGGAGGAGCGCAAAGAGTAGTATCTGGAGCGACTGGATTTGGTTCTTATTCTGGAGTAGCTAGTGCGTTAAGTCAACAAATACAAAATTCAGATGTAGATTATGGAGATGTACTTACTGATTCAATGAAGGGTTCTCTATTAGGAGCTGTTACTGGCGGTATAGCTGCAAGAGGAATAGCTAAAGGTAGTAGCGCAGCAGTAAGGATGCTCCAAGAAGGAGCTGCTTTTGGAACACTTTCTCCTGCATTAGAGGGTGAATTTCCAACACCTCAAGACTATATTCATTCAGTAGGAACTGTTATGGGCTTAAGAGGTACTAATGCTGCCTTTTATTTAGCAAACCAAAAAAGAAAAGGTATTATAACAGAGAAAAGAAAAAAAGAACTAGAGCCTTTAGCTGAAAGATTAGCTTCAGAGCAAGTCAAATCTGAAATAGGAATAGAAACAAAAGCTGATTTATATCAAAATAAAAAGAATCCCAATGATGTTGTTAGCATTGTTAGTGTTACACAAAAAGATAATGTTACTAGATTTAACTTAAAAGATAAAGATGGTAAAAAAAGCTCATTAAGAAAAGATTTATTTTATAAAAAATATACTACATCAGAGTCTAAAGATTTATTATTAGAAAAATATAATTTATATGAAGCTGAAAGCGGATATAGTAATCATCAAAAACAGATAAGAAGAAAAGAAGCTATAGAAAGAGTAGATGGTAAAAAGCCTGATAGAGATGTCAGTAAAAAAGATATGACTAACTCACAACTTAGTGAGTATGGTAAGATTATATCAACTGATTATAGAATTAGGGAGATGAAAAAGAGATATTTAGATTTAGCTGATTTACCTCAAAAATCTTTTTTAGAACACGTACTTCCTCCTAGAATGGTACAGTTTATATTACCAGCAAACAGAAGAGGAAAGCTTTTGGAGTCTAGAGCTTTATTAGATGGTATAGAGAAAACTGATTTAGCTACTAGAAGAACTTTCGAAAGGTATCAAAATAGAATAAGTTCTAATTTAGAAAAGCTAGGAGATAAAGATTTAAGAAAAATTTCAAATGCATTAGAAGGTAAAGAGAAGTTAAGTAAAAATTTACAAATAATAGTCAATGATTCTAGAAAAATATTTAATGATATGTATGAATATGCTAGGTCTAAAGGTATTAAAGTAGCTGATTATAGGGCTGATTACTTTCCTCAAATGATTAAACGCTCTATATCTGATATTATTAGCAATGACTTTATGTCTATGGCTAAAAAAAGAGCGCAACTATTAGAGGGTGGACTAAGTGCAGATACGATTAAAGAACTTAATACTTTTATAAGACAAAGAGTTAATACTGAGTTTAGTAAAGAATCTAAAAACGTAATGAGACATTTAGTTAATAAAGAAGGTATGACTTATTATGAAGCTTACAAGCAACTTCAAAATGAATTATTTGTTCAACAATTAAGTCCATTCGGAAACTTAGAAAAAACAAGAAAGTTTAAATTACCAGAAGAAATACTAGAAAGAGATGCTCTTAAGGTTATGACTTCATATAATATGAAACTTGCTAGGAGAGTAGAGATTGCATCAAAGTTTGGTTCTAAGGGTGAAGGAGCAGAGAATTTACTAAGACAAATTGCAGAAAAAAATACATCAGAAGCTAGAGCAATGAGTAACGTATGGCAATCTTTTACTGGTTTTATCGAATCTAATCCTTCGAAAAACTATTCTCCTGGTGGTAAAAAAATGTTTGAAAATATTATGGCTTTTGAAATGGGTACTAAGATAGCCTTAGGTACGGCTACTATCCCAAACTTAAGTCAGTTTGCAATATCAACAGCATTAGAAGCAGGATATCTTAGAACTCTTAAAGGAGTTTTTAGACTTAGAAATAAAGAAGTCAGAGATAAGCTTAAGGCATCTGGAGTTACCTATCACAATGCATTAGATGTTTTACTAGGAACTGATTTTAACATAAGATCAGCAGATGGTATTAAGCGTTCTCTTAAAGAAGTTGTAAAGAATCCAAAAGATTTACTATTAAACCTTGCAAGTGGATTAGCTTCTGCGTCTGGATTTAAAAAAGTAAACTATTGGAATAACTTAGTAGCAGCATCAACAGCTGAATTATATATAAAAGATTTATATAAAATAGCAAACACCTCATCTATAAAGAGAAGGAAAGAATGGGCTATTAAAAATTTAAAAAGATTTGATATAGACCCTAATAAAAAAATATCATCTGAAGTATTAGCATCTGGAATGTTTAAGTTTGCAAGAGATAGTCAGTTACAAAAAAATATTTTATCTGACCCTATCTTTTTTAACAATCCTAAGTGGAGACCTTGGATAATATTTAAAAGGTTTGGATATAAACAAGTCAACTATTTAACAGAAACTCTAACCAGAGAATTAAAGGGTAATCGTAGATTTGGAGGAAATTATTTTACTTTATTAAGACTTGGTATTGGAGGTACTTTTGGTGGAGCCATTGTTTCATATCTAAGAAACTTTTATCTAAAAGCTCTTACAGGAGAAGAAACATTTAAAGAAGATAAAGAAGGAGTTGATTTTATATTAGACAGCATTCTTTCTGTCGGTGCTGCTGGAGTTCTTGGAGATATACTGGCAGCTGAAGATTTAGTTTCTACTTCAAAATTTATAATTACTCCAGTAATAATAAGTGATTTAGAAAAAGTTACAGATGGTTTAGTTGCATTGCAAACAAATATAGATACATTTGGAGTAGGAGAGATAGCTATGAGGCGTAGCATAAAACCAGTAGCCTCTATATTTGGTACTGTTCCGTCAAGAGCTTTATCTAAGCTACAAACACCAGCTCAAAAAATAGAAACTTTAAAACAAAGAAAATCTAAGTTAAAGTCTAGATTATTAGATTTGCTCATAGAAGGTAAAAGTGATTTAGTAATAAAAAACATAAAGCAATGGAACTCTAAGTTCCCAGAAGTTCCTATTACTGGAGATGATATTAATTATAGAGTCGCATATAAACGAATTATAGAAAAAAGGAAGAGAGTTTCTAAAGAAGAGTATATGCTTAAAATGGAGAAACAAAAATGAGAAAAGCAATCAAGGGAGTTAACATTACAACTTTAAACAAGAGACAGCAAACCTCTATGGTTAAACACTCAAAGCATCATACTGCTAAACATTTAAAGTCAATGGTAGCATCTATGAAGAGAGGTAAAACTTTTACTCAATCTCATAAGATAGCTATGAAGAAGGTAGGCAAGTAGTATGCCTAAGAAAAAAGATTCAAGATTAAAGAGAGCTGGAGTATCTGGATTTAATAAACCAAAGAGAACTCCTGGTCATCCTAAGAAGAGCCATATCGTAGTGGCTAAAGTAGGAGATAAAATTAAAACTATTAGATTCGGACAGCAAGGAGTTACAACGGCTGGTAAGCCTAAGGCTGGTGAATCTAAAAAACAGAAAATGAGACGCAAGTCATTTAAAGCTAGACACAGAAAGAATATAGCTAAAGGTAAAATGTCTGCTGCTTATTGGGCAAACAAGGTGAAATGGTAATGGCTAAACAAAAAAAAGTAAGCTGGATGTATGGTGGCAAAAAATATAGTGGAACTTTTATTAGAGAAACTAAAAAAGCTATATTCGCTAGAACTACAAATGGTAAAATTAAAAAAATTATAAAGAAGAAGAAGTGAATCCAGAAAACACATTACTAGGGTTACTTACTGGTGGTAGATACACTCAGTCGTCGGACTTGCCAACTGCTAAACAAGTTGGAAGTAGTGCAATAGATAGTATTATAGAGGCTGATAATAAAAGAAAAAGTAAAGTTTTATTTGAATCTGGTAAAAATATATTTGGAAAACCAACTGATAAATTTACCCAAGGAGATTTAGATAATTTAGTTATGGGTTTAATATCTCCAAGAGGAGTATTGCCAAAATCTTCTAAAGTTGATGACATTATAGATAAAATTAAAAATGACCCTCATTCTCCTATTTTTTCACCAAGAACATTGCCAGTTAAGGAACGCGCTGAATTCTATGGAAAAGCAATAGGTCAAGCGCAAAGAGGTGATCCAGAAGAGGCAATGGTAAAAGTGCAAAAAGCATTGGGTGGTGGAGTTCTTGGTGGTGCAATAGAGCCTATGGGCGACATACTTAATAGAATGTATTTTTACGCAGGTAGATATCCTGGTAATATGGGAGTTACAAGGGAAAAAATTGATAGAGTTCTGTCTTATTTAAAACACCCTTATGGTTTTGCAAAGGAACATAAAGAGAACGTTATAAGCAATGCTAGGTTTAGCAAAGTGCCAGTCAAAGAGTACGAGAATAACTTAAATAAAGCTTTAAAGGAATATGGGAAAGCCCATTCTAACCTTCCAGCAAATTACAACGAAGTGCAGGGACTAATAAAGGAAGCTAATGAAGAGTTTGCAGAACAAAATTGGAAAAAAGTAATAGAGAATCTTGAGACTGTTAAAGGATATATGGATGAAGGAGTAGAGAGCTTTACTAAAAGGATATTAAAGTAATGCCTAACAAAAAAGCTAAGAACAGAAAAAGATTGCGCTTAAAACTAGCGATACAGAATAAGCGTAGAAAAAGAGAATTGAAAAAATTACAAAAGGAAAAGAGCAATGAATGAAGAACTGATGGCAATAATAGAATCTCTAACACAAGCTGGAGCAGGGGGATTTACTGGCTCTGATACTCCATACACTCCAGAAATTTTTCAAGACATGGCAACTTTAGCTAAATTGCCTAAACAGATTAAAGATAGAGCTAGTGGGAAAAAAACATATCGGGAATTTTTACTTGAAGAAAATACACGTAATGGCAAAACTTTTGCCGAGTCAATAGGATTAATGCCTTCAAGAATGAGTTTAGAAGAATTAATGCAAGAGTTTATGGAACAATATAAAAAATCTCCACGCTTACAAGAAAAACCAGAAGCTGCTAAATCTATAGATGATATTATAGGCGCATCTGATGTAGCTGAGTTTTTATCTAAATCTATGGCAGATAAAACTAATGTAGAGTCTAGTGAAATGCCAATGAGAGAGGATATAACTAAGTACTCTTCAGATGATCCACTAGATTTATTATTTAAAATGCAAAGCAATCAAAGAAGAGAACCTTCAAATATAGAAGGCTTAATGAAAATATTAGAAGACCTGTCTAAAACTAAACCAAAGACTTCATAAAATAAAAGAGGAGCGTGGGCGGAAATAGACCCACACCCCTCTAGCTACGCACACAGTAGGTGGACTACTAAACTTTTCTCTCTCTTATTGCTTTTTTCTCTCTCTCCCTCCTGAGTTGGGAGGGCTTAGTGTAAAATCTTCGCTCTTCCAACTCTATTAGAAGTCCAGATTCTCTCACTTTCTTTTTAAATTCTGATAACATCTTACCTATCTCTTTATTTTTCGTCTTCTTCACTAATATCATTTACTCTCCAATTGTTTTCATATTCTTTCGCAGCCCAATTCTCTGCTTTAATCTCCCACTTGTTATCCTCATAATAATCTCTATTACAATAGACAGCCATATTACCAGCTTGAGCATACTTCTTAATAAATTTTCTAATACCAATTCTGCGAGCATCAATAGCGTGTTTACCTTCATGCAACACAGTCATTACAAAATCTTTAGGGTCTACATTATCTTGACTTACATCTCTAAGTATAATCTTATCTTCTTCTGCTAAATACATACCCTTAACATCTAGTGTCTTAGACATTACTACAGTAGGATAAATATTATACTTACCTAAAATTGATTTAGCTATTATATCACGCAATTACAATCTCCGATTCTTGTACTAATAATTTTTTATTTCTTTCATGTTCAGTAGCATCTAGTATATCATCAAATAATTTACAACTATCTCCAGAGTAACCCATCTCTACTGAACCTGGTGTTCCGTATCTATTCTTAGATACTAAGCATCATTTCATTTGGCATCCATAT
>Ga0209992_10001446_pt1 | contig 25072 bp, 18 predicted proteins | sample 2SBtaG_2_FD_182564 | JGI IMG/M metagenome (GOLD analysis project Ga0209992, IMG submission 182564) | Deep subsurface microbial communities from Kolumbo volcano to uncover new lineages of life (NeLLi) - 2SBTROV12_ACTIVE470 metaG (SPAdes)... | ecosystem: Environmental > Aquatic > Marine >... | reverse complement strand
TCTTATTTTTAATCTTCTTCACAGCAATCATTCATTCACTTACTAGATTTATCATCTATGCTAAGAGCGATGTATTTGTCATTAGTCCAGTAGACTTCTTGTCTCATTATTTAATTGGCGACATGTTGGGCGGCATTGTGGTTATTTGGTTGGTATTAAAACTACTGCCTTTAGTAGTCGCAGCAAATCTAAAAAACGTTTAGCCCATACCTGGTTTTCTTTTTTTAGTAGTCTGTATATTTCATTTTTAGAAATTGTTACAGTCTATAATCTAAGTTATGAGGCTACAAAAAATTGTTATTTATAATTTAATTGCACTTGCGCTGCTAGTGTTAGCAAGAGTGCTGTCTTCACCATTTGACAACATCACTCCAGACTTAGGAAATATGTTGTGGTTCCCAATTGGGGCGGCAATTTTATCGTACTTATTATTTGGCTTTCGTGTTTTCCCTGGCGTATTACTAGGATATTTAATTGCTGAGGTTATTGTCGAAGGTGGCATAGTTGATATTTCTCAAAAAGAAGTGCTAAAGCGGACAGCAAGCTCTTTAGCGCCGATTCTATCAATTGGCATTATGCGTTCATTCAACTTATCACAATTCTTTAATGAGATTAAAATTAAAATCAGTCATGTTTTGTTTTTGATATTTTTATCAGCAATATTCAGCACCTTGTTGAAAGCGCTACTCATAGACAATGGACTGCCTGCTTTAGATAACTATATTACAACCTATTTAATAGGCGATCTGATTGGCGGGGTTGTATTTATTTATATCGGCATTAAAGTTTCAAACTTAATATATAAAAAAAAATAAAATAGTTCTTATTGAACTTATAAATCTAAATTTATTATCTGTTGTGAAAGTAATTCGAAATAACTTACTAGCCTTTACTCTGGTGTTGATCTCGCTCATTATGATTGAAGGCATAGGCTATATGAATTTTACATATGGCAATTTGCTATTCTTGCCAGTTGGCGCTGAAATATTTGTATATCTCTTATTTGGGTCTAGAGTACTACCAGGCGTAATAATTGCCAATACTATTGTTGGTTATTTCTTATGGAATAATTGGTTTGGAAATGGCTCAGATGGATTTATCGGACATGTGATTATTGGATCTATATCGCCTTTGTTGGCAATTTATATAATGAAAATTGCCAATCTTTCTGATTTCTTTGATGCCAAAATAATCAATTATAAGCACATATCATTTTCTATAATTTTAACTGCTTTGATAAGCACTATTGCTAAGTTCTTATTTTTCTGGGGAGTTATTCGAGAGCCAATAGAGCCACTAAGTTTTATAGCAAGCTACATGGTTGGCGATATTATTGGAGGCATTGTCTTTATTTATTTTGCTATTAAGATTTTGATGCCTGTTTTAATTAGAACTAAACTAGTTTAGCTTTTTTAGTAAGTTTTCAATCAACTCAATACGCCCAATATCCTCAGGCATTTCTTGCTTGATGATTAATTGATTTTGACCCTTTAATTGGTAATTTTTTGGCTGTTTTTGCACTAAATTGATGATTTTTATCGGCTCAACTGTGGTGTTATCGGAAAAAGTGAGGTGCGCCTTGTCATCGTAGATTGAAATTTTATCAATTCCGATTTTTTCCGAAAAAAGTTTGAGTCGTGTGGCGGCAAATAAGTTTTTAGTTGAATCCAGCAACAAGCCAAAACGATCAATCATTTCAATTTGCAAGTCTTTTAATTCGTCGTTATTTTTGGCATTGGCAATGCGTTTGTATAAAACTAAGCGCTCATGCACATCGCCAAGATAAGTCTCAGGAATGATACAGGCAAGGCCCGTATCAATTTCTATTTCATGGTTGATTGGGTCATTGAGGTTGATTTTTTTGCCAACGCGCATGGCATCAACCGTGCGTTTGAGTAGATCATGATAGAGGTTAAAGCCAATTTCACTAATCTTGCCAGATTGATTATCACCCAATAAATCGCCCGCACCGCGGATTTCTAAATCATGATTCGCCAGCATAAAGCCAGCGCCAAGCTCCTCTAATGATTCAATCGCATCTAGGCGTTTTTTGGCATTGGCACTGAGTGATTGATGTGATTTGATGACTAAATAAGCATAGGCTCGATGGTGCGATCGACCTACGCGTCCACGCAGTTGGTGAAGTTGCGCGAGACCAAAGTTTTGAGCATTGTTAATAATAATGGTATTGGCATTCGGGATGTCAATGCCCGTTTCAATAATAGTGGTACACACCAATATTTGAAAGCGCCCGTGATAGAAATCCCCCATGATGTTTTCGAGCTCTCGTGTCGGCATTTGCCCGTGCGCAATACGAATCTTGGTATTTGGCATGAGTGATTTTAAATTCTCAGCCATGTTATCGATTGAGTCAATGTCATTGTGAAGAACAAAGATCTGCCCGCCACGATGTAGTTCTCGAGAACACGCCTCTTTGATGGTGTCATCATGCCATTCATTCACAAAAGTTTGGATGGCACTTCGCCCTTGTGGCGGTGTGGCGATGACAGACAATTCTCTGAGCGATCCAAGCGCCATGTTCAGTGTGCGCGGGATTGGGGTGGCAGTCATAGTGAGAATATCGCTTTGACCACGAAGTTTTTTCAAGGCTTCTTTTTGTTTAACACCAAATCGATGTTCTTCATCAATAATCACTAAGCCCAATTTTTGGTATTTAATACTGCCTTGAATGAGTTTGTGGGTACCGATGACAATATCAATTTTGCCATCGAGTAGTTGTTGCTTAATTTGTGTCTGCTCTTTGGCGCTTTGAAAGCGAGAGAGTGCGGCAATTTCAACGGGGTAGTTAACAAATCGATCTTTAAAAGATTGGTGGTGTTGGTTGGCCAATAGTGTGGTGGGCACTAAAATAGCCACCTGTTTGCCAGCCTCTACTGCTAAGAATGCAGCACGCATGGCGATTTCAGTTTTACCAAAGCCGACATCACCACACACCAGTCGATCCATTGGTCGTCTGGATTGCATATCAGCCAACACTTCGCCCATGGTTTTGAGTTGGTCTGGTGTTTCTTCGAAAGCAAAGCTTGATACAAAAGAGGCGTAAGCATCACTCGGTTCTGGAAAAGCAAAGCCGGTTTGTGATTGACGTTTGGCATAAATTTCTAATAGCTCAGCGGCGATGTCATGCAAGGCTTCATGCGCTTTTTGTTTGGCTTTGGTCCACTGATTGGTGCCAAGTTTGTGCAGTGGCGCAATGTCTGGCGATGCACCAGAATAACGAGAAATCAAGTTGAGTGACGTCATGGGCACCATCAGTTTGGAACCATTGGCGTATTCTAGCATTAGAAAATCTTGTGCTAGGCCGTCAAAGGTTTGTGTTTTTAAGCCCAGATATCTGCCCACACCATAGCTCTCATGCACAATCGGATCGCCAATTTTAATTTCTACTAAGGATTTAATTGCTTCATCAAAATCCTTGTGTTTTGCACGACGACGTCTTTGCTGTTTAACCACATCGGCACCAAATAAATTAGCCTCAGTGATAACTGCAATATCTTTAGTGAGTAGCCCTTCGCTTAAGTTTGCATTGGTGATGCATAAGCGCTGCTCATGAGCAATAAAGGCTTGCCAATTATTAACTGAATTTGGCGTGTGCCCGTGGTTGTTGAGTAAATCACTAAGAACACTTTGTCGGCCTTCTGATTCACAAACAATGAGAATTTTTCCGCTGAATTTTTTCTTAAAACTTAAGAATTTAGCCAGTGGGTTTTTAGCCTGAGCATCAATGTTTAAAGGCGGTAATAATTGGCTAGAAAAATTTAAGACAGCTTGGCTACTTTCAATTTTTGAAGTGCCAATGACAAGCTGTTGTTGTTTTTTTAGATTGCTAAACAGGCGTTCTTTACTTAAAAATACTTGATTGGTTGGCAAAGGAGGCCGATCAAGATTGTTACTAGCCTGTTGGTGTCGCTCGCTAATCTGCTCGAAGGTTAGATCGGCAAGATCGTTAAAGCCTTGATGTGTTGCAATAATCGCATCATTCGGTAGATAGTCAAACAGTGTATTGGTATGCGTAAAGAATAACGATAAGTAAAACTCAATACCATTAGGCAAGCGAGATTCACTAACCTCGGTGTAGATAAAATCATCTGTACTATTAAAAGTTTTTTGATAGTTTTCTTTAAAAACCTCAATACTACCTTTGTCAGTCGCAAACTCTCTAGCGGGCAATAGGTTGATTTGCTTGGTTGTTTCAATAGAGCGCTGAGTTGAGGTATCAAACGTACGAATGGACTCGATTTCTTGGTCAAACAAATCGAGTCGATAAGGTGTTTTTGCACCCATTGGGTAAAGATCAATCAGCGAGCCTTTGATACTAAACTCACCGTGCTCCATGACTGTCGTGACACGGTTGTAGCCAATTTTAAGCAACTGTTCAGCGAAGCCGTCTCTATTAATCTCATCCCCTATTTTTAAACCAAAACTGTACTTTTTGCTAAACTCGATTGGGCACAATTGCTGCAATAGCGATTCTAGCGTAGTAATAACAATGCCCTTGGTTAGGCTTGGCAATTTAGCCAGTGTTGTGAGTCGGCTCGAGGTAATGTCTGGATGTGGAGAAAAATGATCAAAAGCCAAGACTTCCCAGTTATCAAATGTGAGAATATCCAAGTCATCATTATAAAAATCAAGAGATTTGACTAATTGATCAAAATGCACAATATCGTTGGCAATGACCAAAACTACTTGATTTTGTGCTTTGGCAAACTCGCTCAGCGCAAGCGCCTGTGCACTGCCGTAAAGTGAGCCCCAATAAAATTTTTGTCCAGATTTAAACGCTGCAGAATTCTGCGAATAAAGTTGCGGCATTAGGGATTTTCTAGGATATCTACACCTTCGTTGTCTAGCATTTTGATGAGCTGAATCAGTGGCAGGCCAATGAGTGTATTCGGGTCATTACCTTCTAGGCGCTCAAAAAGGCTAATGCCTAATGCTTCGGATTTGAAGCTACCTGCACAATTGTAAGGTTGTTCTTTCTTTAGATAATGATCAATTTGTTGTGTGGTTAAGGTTTTAAAAACAACCTTAAACGGTTCAACAATTGTTTGCATATTTCTGCTATTTGTATTTAAAAGTGTCAAACTGGTAACAAATGTCACCGTATTTCCAGAACTTTGCTGAAGTTGCTTTATTGCATTTTCATGCGTGTGTGGTTTGGTTAAAATCTCGTCATCGGCTTGTGTGCCACTACCGAGTGTCGCCACTTGATCTGAAGCGATAATCAGCCCGCTTTGGGTTTTAGCAACCTCGGCAGCTTTTTCTTCGGCCAAACGATAGACTAATTGCTCTGGCGTTTCACCAGCGTGACGTGACTCATCAATATCAGGCGCCTGTATTGAAAACGCTAACCCAAGCTTAGTAAGCAACTCTTTTCGAAAAGGTGACGATGAGGCGAGAATTAGTGACACGAGCGATACCGGTATTTGTAAAATAGGTTTCATTTTACTTTATTCGAACTTCTTCTATGCGATTATCAATTATTGTAGCAATGGATGACAATCAGCTAATCGGTAAAGACAATGCACTGCCTTGGCATTTGCCTGCTGACTTGGGTTATTTTAAAAAAACCACCACCGGTAAAACCGTATTAATGGGGCGTAAAACTTATGAGTCCATTGGTTTTCCACTACCAAACCGCCGCAATGTGGTGGTTAGTCGTAATACTGATTTTAAGGCAGAGGGTTGTGAGGTAGTAGGCAGTATTGATGCTGCGTTAGAGCTGGCCAAGGATGATGATGAAGTGATGGTGATGGGTGGCGCTTCTTTTTATGAGCAAATGCTACCAAATGCTGATCGGCTTTATATCACCCAAATTGAAGGCGAGTATGAAGGCGATGCACATTTTCCAGAATTCGACCGGTCTGAATTTAATGAAATTAGCCGAGAATCACATGTGCCGGATGAAAAAAACCCCCACACTTATCATTTCACTGTTTTAGAAAGGAATTAATCATGTTAAAAATTGCAGTTTTATCTTTATCAATGTTGCTACTTTCTAGTTGTGTGCTCACTAAAGTAGTGACAGTGCCAATGCGTGTTGGTGGCGCAGTTATTTCAGTGATACCCGGTGTGGGCGAAGGCATTGATGAGGCGATTGATGAAACGGCCGATGTAATTGACGCTATTCCGATTTAACGCTATGTAAAACAGTTAAAGGCACCTTTAAAAAAAGGCTGTAAATACAGCCTTTTTATTGGGTTATTTTGCGTTTTGTTGTAAAACGCGTTTAAAGTCTTTTGGCATCACCTTAACAAAATGTTTAAGCTCGTTATTCCAATGATCAACAATACGTTGTGCTACAGTAGAGCCGGTAAATTTCGCATGGTTTGATACATACTGATAAAGCTCTTTTTGCGCTTCATCATCCATCGGATCAAGATCAACCATGATTGGATTAACCATGTCTTCAAAGGTGTTGTTTGGGTTATAGATGTAAGCAATACCACCACTCATGCCGGCGCCAAAGTTACGGCCCACTTCACCAAGAATAATGGCGCGACCACCCGTCATATATTCACAACCATGATCACCGACACCCTCAACCACAGCAACCACGCCCGAGTTACGCACGCAGAATCGTTCCGCCACACGGCCGGATAGATACATTTCACCGCCTGTTGAGCCATAGCCACAAACGTTACCGGCAATGATCTGCTCATCAGAAACAAAGGTAGAATTTTTTGGTGGATAAACAATCACACGACCACCAGATAAACCCTTGCCAACATAGTCGTTCGCATCGCCCTCAACTTCTAAAGTGATGCCTTGTGCTAAAAACGCACCTAAAGATTGGCCAGCAGAGCCTTTAAAATTAATATGAATTGAGCCTTCATCTAAGTTGTTACTGCCACGAGTTTTAACCACATGTGAAGATAGCATTGCACCCACTGCACGATCAACATTGGTGATAATTGAATCAAATTGTACAGATTCATCACCTTCGATAGCAGCCTTTGATTGCTCAATTAAGCTGTTATCAAGTTGTAGTTCTAGTTGATGGTCTTGCAAGATGCTTTGGTAAGTGCCAGTGTTAGCGTTTGGTTTGTCCGCTGGTGTTAATAAAGCGTCTAAATTAATTGAGCCTTGTTTCCAGTGGTCAATGGCTTTATCCATCTCTAGCATATCAACACGGCCGATCATTTCATTCACGGTTTTAAAACCAAGCTCTGCCATGATTAAGCGCAATTCTTCAGCCACCAAAAACAAATAGTTAACGACGTGTTCTGGCTTACCGGTGAATTTCTTGCGCAACTCTTTGTCTTGTGTAGCGATACCAACTGGGCAAGTATTTAAGTGACACTTACGCATCATGATACAACCCATAGTAACGAGTGGTGCAGTTGAAAAACCAAACTCCTCGGCGCCAAGTAAAACACCAATGGCCACATCACGGCCAGTTTTTAACTGACCATCTGTTTGGATTACCACGCGTGAACGAAGGTCGTTCATCACTAAGGTTTGGTGGGTTTCAGCTAGGCCTAATTCCCACGGCAAGCCCGCATGTTTGATCGAGGTGAGTGGCGATGCACCCGTACCACCATCATGACCTGCAATAACGATATGATCTGACTTGGCCTTGGTTACACCAGCAGCAATTGTGCCAACACCTACTTCTGCTACGAGCTTCACACTAATACGCGCGGCAGGGTTTGAGCGTTTAAGATCAAAAATAAGTTGCGACAAATCTTCAATTGAATAAATATCATGATGAGGTGGTGGCGAAATTAAGCCTACACCTGGTGTTGAGTGGCGGATCTTGGCGATACCTTCATCGACCTTAGTGCCTGGCAGTTCTCCACCTTCACCCGGCTTTGCACCTTGTGAAACTTTAATTTGAATCTCATCAGCATTGTTAAGGTAATCAATAGTGACACCAAAACGACCCGATGCAACCTGTTTAATCGCACTTCGACGTGAATCACCATTGGCATCAGGCGTCCAACGTTTGGCGTCTTCACCACCTTCTCCGGTGTTTGATTTACCACCTAGGCGATTCATAGCAATGGCGAGTGACTCATGCGATTCTGCAGAAATTGAACCAAAACTCATCGCACCTGTGGCAAAACGTTTGACGATTTCTTTGGCATCTTCAACTTCGTTAATTGAAATTGAATTGCCTTGTTTAAATGACATTAAGCCTCGTAATGTACAGTTGCGCGTGCCTTCTTCATTAGAACGTTTAGAGAATGCCCAATAAGCCTCTTCGTCATTGTTGCGAGCTGCAAGTTGCAAGTTGGCAATGGTTTGTGGCTCCCACATGTGTTTTTCACCACCACTGCGCCAATGGTAATGACCTAGGTTATCAAGATCGTTGGTTTGGTAAGCGCTTTGATGGCGTTTTTCAACTTCTGATTGTAAGACGTCAAAACCTACGCCTTTAATGCGTGATGCAGTCTCAAAGAAACATTTCTCCATGACTTCTGGCGCTAGACCAACTGCTTCAAAAATTTGTGCACCTTTGTATGATTCGAGGGTTGAAATACCCATTTTCGCCATGACTTTAAGCATGCCTTTGCCCACACCTTTGCGATAAGCTTGAATAATAGCTGTATCACTGTCTATGTCGATCATCTCATCACGACGTGCTTGCCATAAGGCTTCGAATGCTAAATAAGGGTTAATCGCATCCGCACCATAACCAGTTAGTAGGCAGAAGTGGTGTACTTCACGGGCTTCGCCAGTTTCTACAATAATACCAACTTGAGTACGTTCATGGCTAGCAACCAAGTAACGATGTAGCGCTGAAGAGGCAAGTAGCGTGCTAACGGCAGCGCGGTTTTCACCGACGTTACGATCAGACAAAATAACCAAAGAATGGCCGTCTTTAATGGCTTGAGAGCCTTGTTGACAAATGTCATCGAGTAATTCTGATACTTTTTTGCCTTCGCTAATATCGTAAGTAATATCAATGGTTTTACTGGTCCAGCCACGGTGGTTGCAGTGACGAAGTGCTGCAGTCTCTTCGTTGGTTAGAATCGGATGATCAATAACCAAACGATGTGCATTTTCTGCCTTGTTACTGAGTAGATTTCCTTCAGGGCCAATGGAACAACGTAGCGACATGACCACTTCTTCTCGGATTGAATCGATTGCTGGATTGGTTACTTGTGCAAATAACTGCTTAAAATAATCGTAAATAATACGAGATTGGTCAGATAGACAAGCCAAAGCTGAGTCGTTACCCATGGATCCTACTGGGTCGCGTAATTCGCTAACTAACGGTAACAACATGAACTGCAAAGTTTCTGTGCTGTAACCAAAGGCTTTTAAACGATGAATGAGTGACTCTGGATGAAAGTCATGCGCCTCTTCTTCACATTGAAATTCTGATAGATGAATTTGTTGGTCGTTGAGCCAATCTTGGTAAGGGTTTTGTGCGGCAAAATCAGCCTTAATAGCCTCATCATCAACCAATTCTCCCTTGTCAAAATCAACCAAGAACATCTTGCCTGGGCGTAATCTGCCTTTGGTTTTGACGTTATCAGTTTCAACGTCAACCACGCCAACTTCACTGGCCATAATCACTCGGTCATCATGTGTTAGGTAAAAACGTGAAGGGCGCAGGCCGTTACGATCAAGCACTGCACCAATATAGCGTCCATCAGTAAAAGCAATAGAGGCAGGACCATCCCATGGCTCCATCACATTTGAGAAATACTCGTAAAACGCTTTTTTCTCATCACTCATGTTGTCGTCGTTTTGCCAAGCTTCAGGCACCATCATTAGTACCGCCTCTTGCAAGGTGCGACCGTTCATCATTAAGAATTCCAACACGTTATCAAAACTACCTGAATCTGATACTTCAGTCTCAATCACTGGCAATGTTTTGTTTAAATCATCTTTAAATAAATCGCTTTCTAGTGTGCCTTCTCGAGCACGCATCCAGTTGTAATTACCCTGGCGAGTGTTAATTTCACCATTGTGTGACATGTAGCGACAAGGTTGAGCCCTATCCCAAGATGGGAACGTATTAGTTGAAAAACGTGAATGCACCATCGCCAAATAAGTGGCGTATTCAGGATTAGATAAGTCAGAATAAAAATCAAGCACTTGCGATCCCATCAACATACCTTTGTAGATGATGACCGTAGTTGACAAACTACAAACATAGAATAATAATGCTTGAGATAGAGAGTCATCCGTGCGAATAGCATTTGACGCATGCTTTCTAATAACAAACAATGAACGCTCAAAAGCTTTATTGTCAGTACCATTTGCACTAGCAACAATTAACTGTTTAATGATTGGCTGAGATTCTCTAGCTGTATGACCTACATCAGCTTTATCGGCGTCAATTGGCACATCACGCCAGCCTACGAGTGTTTGCCCCTCATCTGCAATGGTCTTTTCTAGTGCATTGATACAATGCGCTCTTTCGACATCGTCTTGCGGCAGAAAAACATTACCAATACCATAGTTGCCAGGCTCAACACTAACACCAAAATCTGCTTTGATTTCTTTGATAAAAAACTCGTGCGGAATATCCGTTAGAATACCTGCACCATCACCTGTATTAGACTCACAACCACAACCACCACGGTGATCCATACGTGCTAGCATTTCTAACGCATCTTTAGTAATTTGATGTGATGGCTTGCCCTTAATATGGGCAATAAAACCAACACCACAGTTCTCTTTTTCAAAGTTTGGGTGGTAAAGGCCGTTAGGCTTAGGTAGGTGTAATAACTGTTCTTTCATGTGGGTATTGCTTGATAATAATATTCGAAAAAAATCCACTAATTATAACGTAAAACATTGTATGACTGAGCCTCAAATACGTGACGTTAGTGGTGTTTTTAGCGATATTTTTCGGGTAGAATATTTTTTAATTTTCTAACCTTATTTATCCAAATCGATGCTAGCTGTTATTTCCCCGTCTAAAACCCAAGATTTTGATCCGACACAGATTGGCGTCTTTACACAAACGCGTCAAATTGAGCAATCACAAGTTTTGGTTGATTTGCTCAAAAACAAAACCCAAGACGAAATTGCAAGCCTCATGTCAATTAGTGACAAGTTATCCAAGTTAAATTTTGATCGTTTTCAAGCTTTTAATACGCCATTTACACTGGGCAATGCCAAACAGGCGTTGTTGGCTTTTAAGGGCGATGTTTATAACGGCATTGATGCGCCAAGTTTATCGCTTGATGATTTAGAATTTGCACAAGATCATTTGCGCATGTTGTCTGGTTTGTATGGCGTTATTAGGCCACTGGATTTAATACAACCTTACCGTTTAGAAATGGGCACTCGACTTGAGAATGCTAAAGGTAAAAATCTGTATGAATTCTGGGGTGATAAAATCTCGCAAGTGCTTAATGAAGATGAACCTGAGGTGATTATTAATCTAGCATCGAATGAATATTTTAAAGGCATTGATAAAAAATCACTCAACGCTAAAATCATTAATATCGCTTTTAAAGAGCTTAAAAATGATGCTTATAAAATTATTGGTATTTACGCAAAACGTGCCCGTGGTTTGATGGTGAACTACCTGATTAAAAACAGATTAACCAAGCCAGAATCACTCAAAGATTTTAATATTGAAGGTTATCAATTTAGACAAGATATGTCCGATGAATTGACATGGGTATTTACTCGCGATTAAGCGCATTTATTCCTGATCAATCTTGTGTGCTTTGTGCAGAAAACGCAAGGTTCTGCGTTTGTCATGAGTGCGAGTCCAGCTTTAGTAATCATCAGCCTAGGTGTCAATCTTGTGCGCACCCTATCACAGGCGGGTTAGATTTTTGTGGACAATGTTTGGCACATGCGCCAGCGTTTAATCGTGCCTATACTTTATATGATTACCAAGATGCGATTGCTGATTTAATCAAGGCTTTTAAGTTTGACCATCAACTTTGTATTGGTGATTATTTCTCACATCAATTATTTGATTTGTATCGCTCTATTGTTGCCAAAGATATTCAATATGATGCCATTATTCCCATGCCACTTAGTCGCAATCGAATAGCAGAGCGAGGCTATAACCAAGTGTTAGAGCTGCTCGGCGTCATTAGTAAAAAAACCAATGTGGCAATTGACACTCAAAATGTTGAACGAATTAAAGCCACACAGCCGTTGTCGGCGCTTAATCCTGAAGAACGAAGGTCTGAAATCAAAGGCGCATTTAGCGTTAAACCAATGTCATATAACGCAGTTTTGTTGGTTGACGATGTGATGACCACAGGTTCGAGCTTGAATGAGCTTGCCTCAACCATATTAAAAAATACAGACGTGAAATCTTGCGACGTGATGACACTGGCTAGGGCAGAATCTAAATTTAATTAAAACGCACTAACCCCAGCAATGCCTTGAGCGCCAAGATTTATAGCTTTGTCCAGATCTTCAAGTCCCATACCGCCAAGAAAATACACTGGAATATTAAGTTCATTCACAACTTCTTGGGCTGAATCCCAGCCTATTGGAATGGTATCTGGATGAGTTTGTGTGGCTTGAACCGGCGAAATAACCACAAAATCTGCACCCAATTCTTGGGCTTGTAATGCTTCTTTGAGGTTGTGAGTAGATACACCAAGTAGCTTACTCTCAACACAAGGTCTTTTGTTTAAGTTAAGCATTTCTCCAGTAGTAATATGCCAGCCATCACAATAGACTTCATCAAAGGTTTTGTTGGGTATATTGAGCAATAACTTGATGTTATTTTGTTGGCATTTGTTGTGAAGTTCTGCGATAAATGCTTTATCTAGCTCAATTTTGCTTCGAAGCTGAATAAGCTCAATATCTTGCGTCATTTTTTCGTTAAACTTGGCCATCCAGTCATCTGTTTGATGATTGCTTGATGGCGTAATCCAATATTTATTAGGTAGCGTGATTGAGTCAATAAAAGCTTTCATGGTGGGTAATAGTTGATAATTGTATAAGTTTTGTATAGATGACCAGGCAATTTGCTGCCCTTCTAAGCCGACAGGTGTATTTTGATACGCATCAATATTATAAATCGTTAACTCAACTATTCTATCGGTATAAGTGTGTCGCATTGTTTGATGCAAACTTAGGTCGTTGACCTTAATGCCTAATTCTTCACCAAGTTCTCTAATAATGGTTTGTTTGGCGTTTTCATCGCCTTCTGCTTTACCGCCGGGTAACTCCCAAAAGCCAGCCATGAATTGATGATCTTGCCTTTTGGCAATGAGTATTTTCCCAGAGTCATCGCGTAAAACACCAACAACTGCCTTGATTATCTTCATTCTAACGACCTAATGGTAAAATGATAGCATTTTAGCATTGAGCAAGCATTTGAACCTAGCGGATAAAATTCAAAGTTTAAAACCACACGCCACCTTACTCAAAGATAATTTGATGGGTATTGAAAAGGAAGGTTTGAGGGTTTCGAGAAAGGGTGGCATTTCCCAGGCGCCCCATCCAAAGGCGTTTGGCTGTGCGCTAACGCATCCAAATATTACCACTGATTTTTCTGAATCATTGATTGAGTTAGTCACTCCGCCATTACGTAGCGCTGAATCAGTGTTGTCATTTTTATCAAAAACCCAACAATATTTGTATCATCATTTACCAAAAGACCAAAGTTTTTGGCCAGCTTCTATGCCTTGTGTGATTCGTGGTGAAACTTATATTCCTATTGCTCAGTACGGTTCAAGCAACCGCGGTATGATGAAAACGATTTATAGAAAAGGCCTGGCTAATCGCTATGGTAGTGTGATGCAAACCATTGCCGGCATTCATTTTAATTATTCATTTTCGGCTGATTTTTTTGAGGCTTATCGAGCTAAAAAAATGCCCAATGCAACCTTGCGAGATTTTACCGATCAAAGTTATATGGGGCTTACTCGTAATGTGGTGCGCTATGGTTGGTTAATTCCGTATTTATTTGGCGCTTCAAGTGCGGTGTGTAAGTCATTTTTAAAAGGCTATCATCGACATTCATTGGTTGAATTTAACGAGTCTACTTTGTATAAGCCCTATGCCACATCGCTACGCATGGGTGATATTGGTTATCAAAATTTACGTGAAGATGAGGCCGGTGTTAAAGCCAACTATAACTCTTTAGGTCACTATATTCATAGTTTAAAGTCGGGTATGTCTGCCAGTTGTAGTGAGTATGAACAAATTGGCATTAAGAAAAACGCAGAATATCAACAACTCAATACCAATATTCTACAAATTGAAAATGAATATTATGCTTCAGTTCGTCCCAAACCGTTGATATTAGATGGCAAAAAGCCACTAGACGCGCTACAAGACCAAGGTATTGGTTATATTGAATTGCGTTCACTTGATATTAATCCATTCTTGCCGCTAGGTATTGACCAAACTCAAATCCATTTTCTAGAAGCTTTTATGTTGTTTTGCTTGTTAGAGACGTCAAGCGCCATATCAAGTCGTGAACAATTTGATATTGATAATAATGACCAACTGGTTGCGCATGAAGGACGTAAACCTGGTTTAAATTTAACGCATAAAGGCCAAACTATTGCACTAGAAAAGCTGGGCTTAGACATTATGAATAAAATTTATCAATGTGCTGAATTGTTGGGCGAAGAATATCAAGACGCTGTTAAACAAATGACAAGGCGCATTAATAATGCAGATTTAACCCCTTCGGCAGTAACATTGAGCGAGATGAAAAATCGCAACCAAGGATTTTTTGACTATACCAACACCCTGTCTAAACAACATCGGAGAGATTTTTTGGCAAAAACTCTCGATTCAGATCATTTTGATTATTTGGATCAACAAGCTAAAATCTCTTGTGAGAAACAACTTGAAATAGAACAGGCGGATAACTTAAGCTTTGACGACTACTTGACCCATTATTTTTCTGATGAGTAATACAAATACAATCTGTGCATTAGCAAGCGCCCTAGGCCAAGGTGGTATTGGTGTGGTGCGTGTTTCAGGGCCTGCTGCTATTGAGATTGCGCAAAAAATGTTAGGCCAAATTCCAAAATCACGTTATGCACATTATGGCTCGTTTTTTAATCATAAAGGTGTTGAGATTGATAAAGGTGTGGCTTTATTTTTCCCGGGGCCTAATTCATTTACCGGTGAGGATGTGCTGGAGTTGCAAGGTCATGGCGGCATCTTAGTAATGCGCTCGTTATTAGAATCGGCCATGGCGCTAGGGGCGGTCGCTGCCGAACCGGGTGAATTTTCAAAGCGCGCTTTTTTGAATGGCAAGATGGACTTGGTACAAGCTGAAGCGGTGGCCGATATTATTGATGCCAGCTCTGAGCAGTCTGCTCGTTCGGCGCTACGATCTTTATCCGGCGAATTTTCTGATCAGGTAAATGCATTGACTAAGGCACTGATTGAGCTTAGGGTTTTTGTTGAAGCAACCATCGATTTTTCTGACGAGGAGATTGATTTTTTGGCATCCGGTGAGGTTAAACTCAAAGTAGAGCAGATTGAAAAAGACATTCAGAATATTTTGAATTCTGCTGAACAAGGCGCTATTCTTAGAGAGGGTTTAACCATTGCCATTGCTGGCAAACCGAATGCTGGAAAATCCTCTTTACTTAATGCGTTAACCCAAGTTTCTAGTGCGATTGTGACAGACATTGCTGGCACTACGCGCGATGTTTTAAAAGAAACAATCCATGTTAACGGCATGCCACTTAATATTATTGACACGGCTGGTTTACATATTAGTAAAGACAAAGTAGAGCAAGAAGGGATTAAAAGAGCACACTTAGAAATTGAACGCGCCGATGTGGTTTTAATGGTGTTTGATGCTCAAGATAAAAATCCAGATTTGTCAATTTTGCCAAGTGGCGTTGAAGGAAAACCAATTATATTAATTAAAAACAAAGTAGACTTAACTGGTGAATCCACTGGCATAACGCATCAAAATGGGCAGGTTCAATTATCGCTTTCAGCCAAACAATCACAAGGCCTTGATTTACTAAGACAAGAACTTTCAGACATTGCTGGATTGAGCGATACCGGAGAAGGGGTTCTGCTCGCCAGAAAGCGCCATATTGTTGCCCTAAATTCTGCCCTAAATTCAACCCGACATGCACTAGATCAGCTTAATAGCAACGCCAGCGAGTTGGTTGCTGAAGATTTACGCCAAGCAGCTCAATATTTAGGTAGTATCACCGGTGAGTTTTCATCAGATGATTTGTTAGGCGAGATTTTCTCGTCATTTTGTATTGGTAAATAATGAGTATTAAAACAAAATTTTATCTCTACCTATTAGTCACCATTGCGTTATCACCTTTGTTGGTGAGTGAAGTGGCGTTGGTTTATCAATCGCCTAATGGGCTTGATATTGCCCTAGTCTTGTTAATTTTGTTGGTTTATTTGGGTCTGTATCTTGCGATTCGTAAAGATTTTTTATTGCCGTTTAACGATTTGCAAAAATGGGTTGGCGATTACAATGTCGATCAAAGCGCACGTCTGAATGATGAACAAAAGACCACCTTTCAACCAGTGGCAACTGCAATTAATCATTTGATTGAAGAAAATCAACATCTATATGATGACATGGAAGATATTTTGCAGAAGCAAATTCAGCGACTCAGTAAAAAATCGGCTTCATTAGAAACGCTCTACGGCGTTTCGTCAAAACTTAATTCAATGCATTCTACTGAGGAGTTGTTTGAACATTTTTTAGATATTTTTATGAATATGACCGGTGCTGATTCTGGTGTCGCACGTCGTTTGAGTGACGAAGGTGATCTGCATTTGGCAGCGCAGCGTGGCGTGATTGATAAAGAAGGGCAAGTGGCTGATGTACTTAGTAGTGATTGTTTTTGTGGTGAAGTGGCCATGGCGCAAGATGTTAATGTGCAATTTAGTGTGCATACTTGTGCCAAGTGTGTGGGCGACAAATCTGAAGCTAAAGACAATGTCGGTACAATTTTTATTCCACTCAGATACCACGGAAAGACTTTAGGCATCTTTAACTTATTTTTTGATACCGAGCCATCACTGGCTTTTGATGAGCGCGCACTATTAGAGTCAATTGCAGACAATATTTCCATTGCCTTAGATAAAGCCAGACTCGATGAAGAGACCAAACGTATGGCGCTTTCGCAAGAGCGCCTGTTTCTATCGCAAGAGATTCACGATTCTTTAGCACAAACTATTTATAGCCTAAAGTTGCAAGTGACCGTATTGGAAGACATGCTCAAGCAGGGTGACAAGGCCGATGCAGGTGAAAAAGTAGCCAGTTTGCAATCTAATATTACTCAGGCCAATCAAGAGTTAAGAGAATTGATGTGTAATTTCCGTGTGCCACTCGACCCTAAAGGCATCGAGGTTTCGTTAGAAAACCTAGCCAATCGATTTGAAACTGAAGAAGGTATTGCAACTTATTTACAAGTTGAAGGCAAGCTAAACCTTGCGCCAGAAACCGAGATGCAAATTATGCGCATCACCCAAGAAGCACTGTCTAATATTCGTAAGCACGCCAAAGCACGTAATGTGAGAATCTTGCTTTCTGCTGAGCCAAATTGTCAGTTGTTAATCGAAGACGATGGTGTTGGCTTTAAAAAAGATCAGTTTGACACCGAGGTAATGGGGAATAATATTGGCATGAACATTATGAAGGAGCGCGCTGGAAGAATTGGCGCCTATATCGAAGTTGAAACAGAAGTTGATGAAGGCACTCGTGTGATTGTTTCATTTAAGGATTTATCGTGAAAATTTATATTATTGACGACCATGCTTTATTCCGTAACGGACTAATCTCATTATTAGAGTCAAGAAAGATTAACGCCAGAGCGGCCGCTTCCCCTGAACAAGGTTTAGAAGAAATACCCGATTTAGTAATCGATATTATTTTATTAGATTTACGCATGCCGACGATGTCGGGCATCGAGGTGCTAAAAGCATTAAGAGAGCAAGGCGAGCAAACCCCAATCGTGATGTTGACCACCAGTACAGAAGAATATGATCTGCGTGATTGCCTTAAACATGGTGCGCAAGGTTATTTATTAAAAGACATGGACCCTGATGAACTGGTCAATGCTTTAAATGAAGCTGTTACAGGTTCAATCGTAGTGGCACAAGATATGACACATGTCTTGGCTAAGGTACTTAAAAATGAATTAACTGATAATGAAGCTACCTTTGATTCACTTACCAATCGAGAAAAGGAAGTAGCTTGTCAGGTAGCGCATGGTCATAGTAATAAAGTAATCGCTAGAGAACTAGGTATTTCTGATGGCACGGTTAAATTACATGTGAAATCAATTTTGAAAAAACTTTCTCTTAGCTCTCGAGTTGAGGTGGCGGTAATGATTACTGAAAAAGGTTACTGCAGATAAATTGACAATGGAGAATTGATAGTTGACAATTAAGAGTAATGCTGTGATGGACAAGTCGTATGCTTTTGCATTACGAATTATCAAATTGTACAAACATCTTACTTCTAAACAAAAAGAATATGTTCTTTCTAAGCAGATTTTAAGAAGTGGAACAAGTATTGGTGCTCTTATTAAAGAGGCTGAACATGCTCAATCAAAAGCTGATTTCGTCAATAAAATGAGTATCGCTTTAAAAGAAGCGAATGAAACGGAATATTGGTTACAATTGCTCAAAGATGGTGAATATATCAGCGAACAAAGCTTTAATTCTATACATCCCGATAGTGTAGAGTTGATAAAGCTTCTAGTAAGCATAGTAAAATCATCAAAGAAATCAATAGATAAATAATTATCAATTTTTAACTTTCAATTTTCAATTAAAGACATGGACGGATATCAAAGACTTGTTGTTAAAGCGCTAAGGGAAGTGGGGGAAATATTGCCGTGGGATTTAGAAACAGAAATAGAGCAAGACCCTAGCTTGATTGTATTAGACATTAGAGAGCCAGACGAGTTTGAGATGATGCATATTAAAAACTCACTCCATGTGCCTAGAGGTGTGTTGGAGGGCGCCTGTGTTTGGAATTATGATGACACTATTCCAACATTAGCACAAGCAAGAGATCAAAATATTGTGGTGGTTTGTCGTTCAGGTAATCGTAGCGCATTGGCAGCATTAACAATGCAGCAAATGGGTTTTAAAAATGTTCGATCACTCAAATTAGGTATCAAAGGTTGGAATGATAACGACTTAGAAATGCTTAATAATCAAGGAGATATTGTCGATATTGATGAAGTTGACGAATGGCTAAACAGAGCGGTACCTGAAGACAAATTACAGCCTTAATTTTTGCTCAACAAATTAATTTATAAAAAAAGCGAAATAGTTCTTGACGCACAAATTAATCCAAGTATAATTTCCACCTTTCACCGAGTTCAAAACAACTTTGTTTTTGATCGTGGTAGCTCTTTAAAAATATATCAAACAACTTGTGTGGGCACTCGTACAATAAAAATTGTGCAGTGCACACGAAACAATTGCATTTATTTGTAGTTGTTCCGACAAAACAAAAGCAAAATCAGCTTTTAAAAAAATTGAACGCAAAGCGCATTTATTTATAAATGTTGCCAATGTTCTAAATAGTTAGAATTGAACTGAAGAGTTTGATCCTGGCTCAGATTGAACGCTGGCGGTATGCTTAACACATGCAAGTCGAACGGAAACGATACTAGCTTGCTAGTAGGCGTCGAGTGGCGGACGGGTGAGTAACGCGTAGGAATCTGCCTGATAGTGGGGGATAGCCCAGAGAAATCTGGATTAATACCGCATAATCTCTATGGAGTAAAGTGGGGGATCTTCGGACCTCACGCTATCAGATGAGCCTGCGTAAGATTAGCTTGTTGGTGAGGTAAAAGCTCACCAAGGCAACGATCTTTAGCTGGTCTGAGAGGATGATCAGCCACACTGGGACTGAGACACGGCCCAGACTCCTACGGGAGGCAGCAGTGGGGAATATTGGACAATGGGGGCAACCCTGATCCAGCAATACCGCGTGTGTGAAGAAGGCCTGAGGGTTGTAAAGCACTTTCAATTGTGAAGAAAAGTTAATAGTTAATAACTATTAGCCTTGACGTTAACTTTAGAAGAAGCACCGGCTAACTCCGTGCCAGCAGCCGCGGTAATACGGAGGGTGCAAGCGTTAATCGGAATTACTGGGCGTAAAGCGTGCGTAGGTGGTTTGTTAAGTTAGATGTGAAAGCCCTGGGCTCAACCTAGGAACTGCATTTAAAACTGGCAAACTAGAGTATAGGAGAGGAAAGTGGAATTTCAGGTGTAGCGGTGAAATGCGTAGATATCTGAAGGAACATCAATGGCGAAGGCAGCTTTCTGGACTAATACTGACACTGAGGTACGAAAGCGTGGGTAGCAAACAGGATTAGATACCCTGGTAGTCCACGCCGTAAACGATGATAACTAGCCGTTGGGAGGATTTACCTCTTAGTGGCGAAGCTAACGCGTTAAGTTATCCGCCTGGGGAGTACGGCCGCAAGGTTAAAACTCAAAGGAATTGACGGGGACCCGCACAAGCGGTGGAGCATGTGGTTTAATTCGATGCAACGCGAAGAACCTTACCTGGTCTTGACATACAGAGAACTTTCTAGAGATAGATTGGTGCCTTCGGGAACTCTGATACAGGTGCTGCATGGCTGTCGTCAGCTCGTGTCGTGAGATGTTGGGTTAAGTCCCGTAACGAGCGCAACCCTTATCCTTATTTGCCAGCACATCATGGTGGGAACTATAGGGAGACTGCCGGTGATAAACCGGAGGAAGGCGGGGACGACGTCAAGTCATCATGGCCCTTACGACCAGGGCTACACACGTGCTACAATGGGAAGGACAAAGGGTTGCTAAGCCGCGAGGTGGTGCTAATCTCATAAACCTTTTCGTAGTCCGGATCGGAGTCTGCAACTCGACTCCGTGAAGTCGGAATCGCTAGTAATCGTGGATCAGAACGCCACGGTGAATACGTTCCCGGGTCTTGTACACACCGCCCGTCATACCATGGGAGTGGGTTGCACCAGAAGTAGCTAGTCTAACTGTTTACAGGGGACGGTTACCACGGTGTGATTCATGACTGGGGTAAAGTCGTAACAAGGTAACCCTAGCGGAAGCTGGGGTTGGATCACCTCCTTAAGAAACGTATGAGTGTCCACAACAAGTTGTTTGATAGAATTTAATGAGAAGAAAGACCAAGTGATCCCTTCTAAACTATTCGTAGTTTTTTGTCGGGTCTGTAGCTCAGTTGGTTAGAGCGCACCCCTGATAAGGGTGAGGTCGGTGGTTCAAATCCACCCAGACCCACCACTTTTACCAATAACGGTGTTATTTTTTAATTCATTTGCAATTTGCAAACTTCATTAAAAAATGCCTTGTTATTTGCAAAAGTTATATAATTGGTAACAAGAATAACTAATGGGGCCATAGCTCAGCTGGGAGAGCGCTTGCCTTGCACGCAAGAGGTCGGGAGTTCGATCCTCCCTGGCTCCACCACTTAATCTTTCACTTAAAAAAACTTAAACAAGCTAACTTGATTAGTTACTTTGTTTAAGTTTTTATACCGCGGCTTCGGCTGTGGAGCTCTTTAACAATTTAATACATGAAGTAAAGTTTGTAAATATACAATATAACAACGCGATAACTGTTGTGATGACAGTTATCATTGGTGTATTGCATTGACACAACAATTTCAAAAAATATGGATTCTCATTGAGAGATTAATTTCTCTCATTGAAAAATAAAAAAGAATTCACCGATTGTGATTTATCACAATTTGTGACTTCAAGGTGAAATACGAAACCAGATAACCTTTATAGGTTTAAGATTTCAGATTTTGTTTGGATTCAAGCCATTTTTTGAGCGAACGCCGGAGTTTAGTTAATCTAAACGACAAGTGAGCGAAGAAAATAACAACGAAGACAAGTAAAAGATGGAAGATACAAGCAGATAATTTGGGGTTATATGGTCAAGTGAATAAGTGCATACGACGGATGCCTTGGCATTAGAAGGCGATGAAGGACGTGATAATCTGCGATAAGCTTCGGTTAGCTGATAAATAAGCTTTAACCCGGAGATCTCCGAATGGGAAAACCCAGTGGTCATCAGACCATTATCCTTAACTGAATACATAGGTTAAGGAGGCTAACCTAGGGAACTGAAACATCTAAGTACCTAGAGGAAAAGAAATCAACCGAGATTCCCTTAGTAGCGGCGAGCGAACGGGGACCAGCCCTTAAGCATATTTTAAATTACTAGAATGTTCTGGAAAGTTCAACGATACAGGGTGATAGTCCCGTACAGGAAAATTTAATTTATGTGAAATCGAGTAAGGCGGCGCACGTGAAACGCTGTTTGAATATGGGGGGACCACCCTCCAAGGCTAAATACTCTCTAATGACCGATAGTGAACAAGTACCGTGAGGGAAAGGCGAAAAGAACCCCGGGAGGGGAGTGAAATAGAACCTGAAATCGTATGCATACAAGCAGTGGGAGCGGATTTATTCCGTGACTGCGTACCTTTTGTATAATGGGTCAGCGACTTACTTCTCAGTAGCAAGGTTAACCATTAGGGGAGCCGTAGGGAAACCGAGTCTTAAATGGGCGAATAGTTGCTGGGAGTAGACCCGAAACCGGGTGATCTATCCATGGCCAGGGTGAAGGTTAGGTAAAACTAACTGGAGGCCCGAACCCACTTATGTTGAAAAATGAGGGGATGAGCTGTGGATAGGGGTGAAAGGCCAAACAAACCCGGAGATAGCTGGTTCTCTCCGAAATCTATTTAGGTAGAGCGTCATGTATTACTTCAGGGGGTAGAGCACTGTTATGGCTAGCGGGTTGTCAAGACTTAGTAAACCATTGCAAACTCCGAATACCTGAAAGTATGAGCATGGCAGACACACTGCGGGTGCTAACGTCCGTAGTGGAAAGGGAAACAACCCAGACCGTCAGCTAAGGTCCCAAAATTGTAGTTAAGTGGGAAACGATGTGAAAAGGCCCAGACAGCCAGGAGGTTGGCTTAGAAGCAGCCATTCCTTTAAAGAGTGCGTAATAGCTCACTGGTCGAGTCGGTTTGCGCGGAAGATTTAACGGGGCTAAAACTACATACCGAAGCTGCGGATCGCAATTTATTGCGATGGTAGGAGAGCGTTCTGTAAGCCGTTGAAGGTGTCCTGCGAGGGATGCTGGAGGTATCAGAAGTGCGAATGCTGACATGAGTAACGATAAAGGGGGTGAAAAACCCCCTCGCCAGAAGTCCAAGGTTTCCTACGCAACGTTAATCGGCGTAGGGTTAGTCGGCCCCTAAGGCGAGGCAGAAATGCGTAGTCGATGGGAAACAGGTTAATATTCCTGTACTTCATATAACTGCGATGGGAAGACGGAGAAGGTTAGCTCAGCTTGGCGATGGTTGTCCAAGTTTAAACGTGTAGAGATGGTTCTTAGGAAAATCCGGGAACCTTTATCTCAAGGCGTGATGACGATCCCTCTTTTGGGAGAAGTGAGTGATACCATGCTTCCAGGAAAATCCTCTAAGCTTCAGGTTATATGAAACCGTACCCCAAACCGACACAGGTGGACGAGATGAGAATTCTAAGGCGCTTGAGAGAACTCGGGTGAAGGAACTAGGCAAAATGACACCGTAACTTCGGGAGAAGGTGTGCTCTTTGTGGTGATTTCACTAGCTGAATAAGCTATAGAGAGTTGAAGATACCAGGTGGCTCCGACTGTTTATTAAAAACACAGCACTCTGCAAACACGTAAGTGGACGTATAGGGTGTGACGCCTGCCCGGTGCTTGAAGGTTAATTGATGAGGTTAGGATTCGTCCGAAGCTTTTGATCGAAGCCCAAGTAAACGGCGGCCGTAACTATAACGGTCCTAAGGTAGCGAAATTCCTTGTCGGGTAAGTTCCGACCTGCACGAATGGCGTAACGAGGGCCACACTGTCTCCACCCGAGACTCAGTGAAATTGAAATTGCTGTTAAGATGCAGTATACCCGCGGCCAGACGGAAAGACCCCGTGCACCTTTACTACAGCTTTGCATTGAACTCTGATCCTACCTGTGTAGGATAGGTGGGAGGCTTTGAAACCAGCACGCTAGTGTTGGTGGAGCCATCCTTGAAATACCACCCTGGTATGGTTGGGGTTCTAACCTTGGTCCGTTATCCGGATTGGGAACAATGCATGGTGGGTAGTTTGACTGGGGCGGTCTCCTCCCAAAGAGTAACGGAGGAGCGCAAAGGTACCCTCAGCACGGTCGGACATCGTGCAATGAGCGCAAAGGTAAAAGGGTGCTTGACTGCGAGACTGACACGTCGAGCAGGTAGGAAACTAGGTCTTAGTGATCCGGTGGTTCTGAGTGGAAGGACCATCGCTCAACGGATAAAAGGTACGCCGGGGATAACAGGCTGATACCGCCCAAGAGTTCACATCGACGGCGGTGTTTGGCACCTCGATGTCGGCTCATCACATCCTGGGGCTGAAGCAGGTCCCAAGGGTATGGCTGTTCGCCATTTAAAGTGGTACGCGAGCTGGGTTTAGAACGTCGTGAGACAGTTCGGTCCCTATCTACCGTGGGCGTTGGAGACTTGAGGGAAGCTGTTCTTAGTACGAGAGGACCGGAATGGACACACCTCTGGTGTTTCGGTTGTGACGCCAGTCGCATTGCCGAGTAGCTATGTGTGGAAAGGATAACCGCTGAAAGCATCTAAGCGGGAAGCCCCTCCCAAGATTAGGTCTCCCTGATATTTTAAATATCCTAAAGATCCCTCGAAGACTACGAGGTTGATAGGCATGGTGTGGAAGAGTAGTGATACTTGAAGCTAACATGTACTAATTGATCGTGAGGCTTGACCATATAACACCCAAATTATTTGGATAATTTATTATTCAATTCATAATTTTTGTGTTGGTGTGTCATGCAATACACTGATGTACAGTGACAAACTTATAACATGTATTAATTGTTATATCTTCTGATGATTTATCATCAAGGTATAAAAACTTTTTAATTAGTCTCCAGCTTATTACTATAAGTTAATAAACGAATGAGACGACAAGTTTGCTTAGTGACAATAGCGAGTGTGCCCCACCTGATCCCATCCCGAACTCAGAAGTGAAACCACTTAGCGCCGATGGTAGTGTGGGGTCTCCCCATGTGAGAGTAGGACATTGCTAGGCTTTAAATTCAAAATACCCC